>Ga0209370_1000077_pt1 | contig 254396 bp, 250 predicted proteins | sample AgamicAtPrz_FD_187164 | JGI IMG/M metagenome (GOLD analysis project Ga0209370, IMG submission 187164) | Agave microbial communities from Guanajuato, Mexico - At.P.rz (SPAdes) (version 2) | ecosystem: Host-associated > Plants > Phyllosphere > Phylloplane/Leaf | place: Guanajuato, Mexico...
GAAGACTGGGATCATAAGAATCATCAGAAACTAATCCCTCAAATTTCAGATAAAGCACTCCGTTACGACCTTACCGTGCCTTTTGCCAGATTTGTAGCTATGAATCATGGAAAGCTCACGTTTCCTTACAAACGTTACCAGATTCAGCCTGTGTGGAGGGCAGACCGTCCGCAGAAAGGAAGATTCAGAGAGTTTTATCAGTGTGATGCAGATGTGGTGGGAAGCGAAAGCTTATTGCAGGAAGTTGATCTGGTTCAGTTGTATCTGAAATCATTTTCTGATCTTAAAATTCCTGTTACGATTCATATGAACAACAGAAAGATTCTTTCGGGTCTGGCTGAGTATGCAGGTATTACAGATAAACTGATCGAATTTACCGTAGCTCTGGATAAGCTTGATAAAATAGGGAAAGAAGGAGTAGTCAAGGAATTGCTGGAAAGGGAAATCTCTCAGGAATCGATTGATAAACTGGAATTCCTGTTTAATCAGTCGGATGATGCTTTGGAAAACCTTCTTCAATTGAAAGAGAAATTTGCCGGCAGTGAGATTGGTCTGAAGGGAGTAGAGGAGTTGGAATTTGTTCTTACACAGTCTATGAATCTGGGAGTAGATATGCAGAATCTTGTATTCAATATTACCCTGGCCAGAGGTCTGGATTATTATACGGGAGCTATTTTTGAAGTGAAAGCGGATGAGGTCGCCATGGGCTCTATTGGTGGTGGTGGAAGGTATGACAACCTTACAGAGGTTTTCGGAGTGAAAAATATCCCAGGGATCGGGGTTTCATTTGGTTTGGACAGGGTTTATCTGGTAATGGAAGAGCTTGATCTTTTCCCTGAAGAGGCTACAACCCAGGTAGAATATCTGTTTGCCAATTTCGGAGGCGAAGGAACTGTAGATGCATTAAAAATGATCATGCAGCTGAGAGAAAAAGGAATTTCTGCTGAACTGTACCCGGAAAATGCAAAACTGAACAAGCAGTTTACATACGCGGAAAAGAAAGGGATTAAAAACCTGGTTTTCTTAGGAGAAGAAGAAATCAAGAATGGAACGGTTACTTTTAAAGATCTTGAAGCCGGAGAACAAAAAACAGTTTCTTTGGAAGAGTTTTTAGGATAAAATCTATACAGTATAAAATGAAAAGCATTATCAACAGATAATGCTTTTTTTATTTTAGAAAAAATTAAATTTGTAATCAACCATTTATAAAAACAAAATAATGAGTGAAAAATCAAGACTTGACGAAATAAAAGATGAACTGGAAATATTAGATATTAATCCTACCATTTTTGCCAGAAAAGAAATTCATGCCCTGCCGGATGTACTTTCGAAGGATGAAAAAATAGTCTACCTGATTGAGGGAAGAAATAAGCTGAACAATAATCATATCATTTTAGTGGCAACTGAAAGAAGATTGATTTTTATAGATAAAGAATTCATGTACGGGTTGAAAGTAGAAGATTTTTCTTACGATAAAGTAAGCTCCATACAGTACGAAAAATCGTTAATGCTGGCTTCCGTAGATATTCACATTGCGGATAATGTTCTTGAGATAGACAATGTTGGAAAATATTATGCAGAATTATTCTGTGAGAAAGTAAGGGATTTTATGGCCCGTCCAAAAGAATATTTTCAAAATAAACCAGAACCTACAGTTTTAGATCAGCTGGAACAGTTAGGAAGGCTCAGAGAAAGCGGGGTTTTGACTGAGGAAGAATTTACAGAACAGAAAAAGAGATTGCTGAACTAATTTTCACACTACAAATATTAATATGATGAGCAGGATAACGAATGATATGATAGAAAAATGGCTAAAGGGATGGTCTTTATCAAGAAAACTTCCTCTTCCGGTAAAATATAGATCTGGTTTTAAAGTAGAAGTAGGAGAGGAAAAACAAAAAATAAGATATGTTTTTTCTGAACTGAATGACGATTTTCTTAACCTCTCAAAAATCACTAACGAGCCCTGGATCCACCTCAAAGTCTGTGTTCCGCCTGATGAGGTAAAAGAAGTAGTCCCTGAAAGATGGAAAATACAACCGCCGGGTTATATGATGTCCTGTTTCCAGCCGATGAAAAATCCTGATTCTGTTCTGTATGATGGTTACCGCTTGGAATATGAAAGATATAATTCGGCTCTATTGCTGAAGATCATTGCTGAGAATGGCGATCTGGCTTGTTCCGGCCATGTTGTTCTTGTGGATGATTTTGCCGTTTACGACAGAATAGTCACAGAGGAAAAACACCGCAGAAAAGGTCTTGCTACTTTTCTGATGCATGAGCTTGAGAGAAATGCATTAGCAAATGGTATCAGCAATAATTTCTTAGTGGCAACAAAAGAAGGGAAAGCGCTTTACGAATCGATCGGATGGGAGCTTTACAGCCCTTATACATCAATTGTTATTCCCGGAATTGATTAATCTTAATCTAAAAATACAATGATTCATTAAAAAAGATTAAAGACATTTGTTCAAATTAACTTAAAACAATATAACCATGGAAAATTACCTGGAAATCAATAAAAACTCCTGGAATGCCAAAGTGGATCCGCATCTTCACTCGGATTTCTATTTTGTAGAAGATTTCCTGAAGGGAAGAAGTTCACTGAATACTATAGAACTTGATCTTTTAGGTGATATAAAAAATAAAAGTATCCTCCATCTGCAGTGTCATTTCGGGCAGGATTCCATTTCCTTATCAAGGATAGGGGCTGAAGTTACCGGTATAGATCTGTCCGATAAAGCGATTGAAACAGCGAAAGAACTTGCCCAAAAGTGTGGTACAGATACAAAATTCATCTGTTCAGATGTATACAGTCTTCCGGATATTCTGGATGAAAAATTTGATATGGTGTACACAAGCTACGGAGTTATAGGCTGGCTTCCGGACCTGGATAAATGGGCTGGGATTATCAGTCATTTTCTGAAACCGGGCGGACGATTGGTGATGGCAGAATTTCATCCTGCAGTCTGGATGTTTGATGATGATTTTACAAAAGTTGCCTACAATTATTTTAATGAAAAGCCTATCGTAGAAACCTACGAGGGAACTTATGCTGATAAATCTGCAGATATCGTTCAGGAATACGTCATGTGGAATCATTCATTAGCCGAGGTATTGCAGAACCTGATCCAACATGGAATAGAACTGGAAACTTTCCAGGAATTTGACTGGTCACCATATCCGTGTTTCAACCATGTGGAAAAATTTGAAAAAGGAAAATGGAGAATTTCAAAATTCGGGAATAAATTACCTTTGGTTTACGCTTTAAAAGGACTTAAAAAGTAATTTCATTAACTTAAAATAAAAAGTCATCATAATCCTGAGATTATGATGACTTTCTATATATGAATGTTAAAAAAACTAATTTAATTAGTTTAAAGAATCTTCAGCTTTTGTTTTAGCTTCATCTACTTTGTTCTGAACCTGGGATGCAACATCATTAGCTTTGCTCTTAATATCATTTCCCCATTTGTTCAAATTGTCCTTAGCATTATTAATTTTATCCTTTACAGCCTGCTGCTCTTCAGGAGTAGAATTTTTATATTTCCAAAATGCTAAAGCACCGATACCTAGTAAGGCTAATAACCCTTTTGTCTTATTTCCCATGATTTTTATTTTTAATGATTTATATTAAACTTTGTTATAGTTAAACATGTAAAATACGTGCCAAAAAATTAAATAGGGTAATAAAAAAATGTTAAAATTATTGAAATACCTGAAAATTTTCACCATCAAAACTGGCAAAGACCATAGTAGGATAAGAATCCTGATGATAAATATTTCCGGCTTTGTCAATAGCAATCGCTCCTGCAAAGCCGTCTATAGTTTTCAGCTCTTCAAATGTCTTGTTAAAAGCCTGCTCAAGAGTCATTCCATCGGTAGTTCTTGTTACGATTTTAGCAGCAGTTGCGTTGCTTACAATATCTTCTCCAACGCCGGTACAGCTTACTGCACATACTGAATTGGCATAATTTCCGGCCACTGTGGCAGAATCTGAAATTCTTCCCGGTATTTCAAAGCCTTTTCCTCCTGTAGAGGTGGCCACAGCGAGCTTTCCTTCTTTATCAAGAGCTACACAGCCAACAGTTCCTTTACCTCCGTTATGAAGTTTAGCCTCATATTCACCTCTTCTCTGAGGAATTTCAGTAGAGAAATTTTCAAAACCGTGTTCGGATGCATAAATTTTGGCACCATTTCCGCCCAAAACCCTGTCATCTTCATTAATCAGGTTTTTAGCTACAAAAATAGGGTTCTTTACATCTTGAATATTGATTACACCGCTTAGCTTTTGAGTATCTCCGTTCATAATTGCAGCACTCATACGGATTACTCCGTCACTCTGTATCTGAGAGCCTGTGCCGGCATTATATAAAGGATCGTCTTCCAACAGTGAAACAGCGTAAGCAACGGTATCGAAAGCAGAATGTGTTTTAAGATAATCAAAAGCTTTTTGGGCTATTTCTTTTAAAGAATTCTGCTTGGCAGTCTTTACTTCATGGCTTTGATCGCTTTCTGAAAAAAAACCACCGTGAATGATGAGCTTCATAAATAAAGTTGAGTTTTATTTTTTTAATTTCTTTAGATACAATTAATAGGGTATTGAAGTTCTTTTAAAATGAACCTTCAATTCCTGACAAAGTTTTGAAATACTTTCTACATTATGCTTTTCCACAATGATGAGTTGTAATTCATCAGAATAGCTGTCTGCAAGCTCAATAACTTCAAGTGGCGGGTCTTCCTGATCAAGAATAGGCTGCAGCCATTTAAAATAATCACCAGCATATCTTATCCCTGCTGGAAAATCCCCAATCAGATTATCGAGGCTTTCATCAATCAGCTCATGAACTTCATCTATCTTATCACCCCGGATCAGAAAATCAAAAAGCTCATTAGTCAGTGAAAATTCAAATGCACCGTCTTCATCACTTTCAATCACCCATTCTGCATCATTATTTTTTATATATTGAGCCGGATTTGAATAGCATAAAGAACAGTTCGAAATGATTTCTTCTTTGTTGGGCACTTCATAACCTTCCAGAAGAAGGTTTATAAATTGTTCACTTTTTTCTTCTCTCATTTAGTTTTATTTTCAACTAAAATAAGAATTACTTTTGACTATTTATCCTGCGGGATTGGATTAAACTGTGAATTTTCTATCGTAAGAGTTTTTGTAGTAAGATCATAATGATCATTCATCGACATAACATGTACCGTTAAATTATCAATAGAGATGGGTTCTCCAAGATTAATATTGGTAAGATTGGTATCTTTAATAAACCTTCCGTCTACCAGAATAACAAGGCCCGATCCTACGGCAGTCATGATATCATTGTGAATAAAAAGCCCGGTATCTTCACCCAAACCTATTCCCAGTGTTCTTGGATTGTTGACTACAGCCTGGAAAAGACGTCCAATTCTGCCACGCTGTACAAAGTGTGTGTCAATGATAACATTGTCTATTAATCCCAGCCCTTGGGTGGTTTTAATTTCACCTTTTAAAAGGGATTCGGAACTGCTTCCCTGATAGATCATATTTTCAGAAGCAGCGGCAGCACCAGCAGAAGTTCCCGAATAGATGAAATCCTGTTCCTGATATTTCAGTAAAATCGTGTCATGGAATCTTGTACCGCCGAGAATAGAAGTCAGCCTCAGCTGATCCCCACCTGTGAACATCACAACATCTGCAGCGTTGGCTCTGGCAGCCATGGCATCAGAATTGGCTTCTTCACGGTTATGAATATCAATAATATTTACATTTCTGGCGCCAAGAAATTCAAAAGCTTTTTTGTATTCTGTGCCTACAATTTGAGGGATTTGGGAGGCTGTGGTTACAATTTCGATGACAGAATCTTCCTTAAGCTTCGATTCATTGATGATCTTTCTCAGAATTCCTCTTTCAAAAAAGTTAAGGTTTTTTTCAATATTCTGGTCGAAATCGGTTTCTGCAAAACTTCCTTTGTTTACAGCTCCTCCGATTATAATTAATTTTCCAACGGGTTTCATCATAGTGTGCAAATTTAAAAAATAATTAACATTTAGCGAAATTCATACCACATTTTAATGATTCTTAATGTTTTAGAATTGTTGATTTATTTTAATTTTTTTTTGAGAAATCTTTAAACGTGGTATAGTTTGGTTTAGGGTTTTACATTATCTTTGATTTTTGAAGGAGTTATTGTTAACTGATAAAAATGCAAATAGATTATGAAAATTGAGAAGATACAGGCATTACGCGGCCCAAATATCTGGAGTATCCGACGAAAGAAGCTGATACAGATGAGATTGGATCTGGAAGAAATGGAAAACTATCCTACGAACAAAATAGACGGTTTCCGGGAAAGGATTGAAAAACTGCTCCCGTCTCTGTATACTCATAGATGCTCGGAAGGGGTGGAAGGAGGTTTTTTTCACAGGATAGAAACTGGAACCTGGATGGGGCACGTCATCGAACACATCGCATTGGAAATACAGACTTTGGCAGGTATGGACGTAGGCTTCGGAAGAACCCGCGAAACAAAATCTCCTGGAGTATATAATGTTGTATTTAATTATATTGAAGAAAATGCAGGAATCTATGCTGCTGAGGAAGCGGTTAATATAGCCCGGTCTTTGGTTGATAATACGGAATATGATATTAATGCCTGTATACAGAAACTCAAGGAGATCAGGGAGCGTGTGCGTCTGGGGCCTTCTACGGGAAGTATTGTAGAAGAAGCAGTTTCCAGGAAGATTCCATGGATCAGACTAGGGACAAACTCTTTGGTACAGCTTGGCTATGGAGTGAACCAACAACGGTTCCAGGCTACAATTACAGGAAATACAAGTTCCATTGCAGTAGATATTGCGTGTAATAAGGAACTGACAAAAAAAATGCTTCATGATGCTGCTATCCCTGTTCCTGTAGGAGATTTGATAACAGATGAGGAGGGTTTAACAGCTGTCATCAGAAAGATAGGCTATCCAATCGTATTGAAACCTCTCGACGGAAATCACGGCAAAGGTTCATCCATCAATGTGAACAATTGGGAAGCTGCTAAATTAGGACTGGAGCATGCCCAGAAATATTCAAGAAAAGTTATTGTAGAAAAATACATTACCGGATATGATTTCAGGGTTCTGGTGATTAATAATAAAATGGTAGCTGCTGCAAGAAGAGTTCCTGCGCACGTTGTGGGTGATGGCGAACTCACTCTTCAGCAGCTGATAGACAAAGAAAACAAAGATCCGAGAAGAGGCTACGGCCACGAAAATGTCCTTACTGAAATAGAAGTAGACAAGGATACAATGGAACTTCTGGAAAAACTTCAGTATACCCTGGAAACTGTTCCTCAGAAAGGGGAAGTGGTCTATCTGAAATCCACGGCAAACCTTTCTACGGGGGGAACTTCCATAGATGTTACCGATATGGTGCATCCTGAAAATATCACCATGGCTGAAAGGGTTTCTAAAATTATAGGCCTGGATGTCTGCGGGATCGATATCATGGCGGAAAACCTTACACAGCCCCTTAAAGAAAGTGGGGCAGCCATCATAGAAGTGAATGCTGCACCTGGATTCAGAATGCACCTGGCTCCAAGCGAAGGCCTTCCAAGAAACGTTGCTGCGCCGGTGGTTGATATGCTTTATCCTCCTGGAAAGCCCTTTACCATTCCAATTATTGCAGTAACAGGAACAAATGGAAAAACTACGACAACAAGACTGATTTCCCATATCGTAAAAAGTAACGGTTACCGCGTAGGATTTACTACTTCAGACGGGATCTATATTCAGAATACAATGCTATCAAAAGGGGATACTACAGGACCTCTTTCTGCTGAATTTGTTTTAAAAGATCCTACTGTGGAATTTGCTGTTCTGGAAACTGCCAGAGGCGGAATCCTGCGTTCAGGTTTAGGATTTTCGCAGTGCGATATCGGTGTTTTGACGAATATTGAAGAAGATCATTTAGGAATGAATGATATTCATAACCTGAAAGACCTTACCAGGGTAAAAAGAGTCGTTCTGGACAGTGTAAAGAAAAGCGGATGGAGTGTTCTGAATGCCGATAATGAATATTCTATGAAGATTATTAATGATCTTGACAGCAATGTTGCCATTTTCAGTATGGATGAAAATAATCCTCATATTGTAAAATTTGCCAAAGAAGGAAAGATTACCTGTATTTACGAAGAAGGCTTTGTAACCATTAAGAAAGGCGACTGGAAAATCAGGATAGGAAAAGCCAAAGATTTCCCGATTACCATGGAAGGAAAGGCCAGATTTATGATTGAAAATGTGTTGGCAGCGAGTTTGGCCAGCTACCTGTACGGTTTCGGAATCGAAGATATTTCCAATTCATTAAGAACTTTCATCCCAAGTGCCCAGCTTACACCGGGAAGACTGAACGTCTTTAAATTCAAAAATTTTAAGGTACTGATTGATTTTGCTCACAACCCTGCAGGATATCAGGCTATTGAAGATTATCTTAAAAATGTAGAATCCACTAAGAAAATCGGGATTATTTCAGGAGTAGGTGACAGACGTGACAATGATATCAAGGAATGCGGAAAAATTGCAGGGAGAATGTTTGATTATATCATCATCAGAAATGAAAAGCATTTGAGGGGCAGAACGGAAGACGAGATCAATGGACTCATTATTGACGGTATCAACGAAGCCGGAAGAGATGTGAGCTATGAGATCATTCCTAAAGAAATTGAAGCATTAAAGCATGCCATAGGAATGGCTGAAGAAGGTACTTTCATCACGGCTTTAAGCGACGTTATTTCCAATGCCATTGACCTGGTGCAGGAATATCAGGCCCGCGAACTTTTAGAAGACGACAAGAATTCTTAAAAATAAATAATCTACAAAAACGGCTGAAAGTTCAGCCGTTTTTTTATTGAAGGGACAGATTATTATATATTATTAATCTTTCTCTCTCAAATCAAATTAAATCAAACACTCAAATAAATAATACATAAACATCTGCCTGATCAGCTCTATCTGCGAGAAATTAAAAACTTACTTTTGTTAAAAATTTGATAATTCTTTTTAACACAAAGTTTTTATGAAAATGCTTTCTATTTAAAGATAAACAAAGAAAGCGGCGAAGCTGCTGATTAAGGTGGGGATAAAACGCGTGATTGATTCCTTCCTTGCATACTTGAATACTCACAAAAATAACAAATCCCTCTGAACTCAGAAGGATAGTTATGTGAATGTTTATCTGCTATTTGAATTCCAGATTATTCCTCTGCAAAAAAAGCATTGGAACTTCCAATCCAGATCGCATCTTTTTTGTTGAAATCTACGTTTACCATTGCCGCTTTTGTCATTCTTCCGAGATTTTCCAGTAGAATAGGGCGTTCATCATTCTCGTGCCAGATGTACAGCAACCGGATTTCTGCTTTTGAAAACTCTCCGTTGATATCTTCAAAAATAGGTTCGTAAGTTACTTTTCTCTGCAGAATATAATTTTCTTTATCCTCAATAGCTTTTGTGATTTCTTTTGTCGGATTTAAATTCACCCCGCTTCCTGCAAATGAAAATAAAGGTTTCAGTACAAAATTTTCAAGATTTTCATGCTCCGGAAATTCATGCAGAAAATAACTTTTAGGAACAAACTGATGTTTCAAGATCGGAAGAAGAAATTTAGATATTTTAAAGAACCAGTTCGGATGGGTGATCCATTTTACATCAATATCATCACGGAAATCAAATCCGGCTTTTAAATCAGGAATTCTGTCTAATTCATCAAAGATAACACGATTGTAGATCCTTTTGATTTCAATAAGCTTTCCGTTGTTTTCGTAGAACAGTTTTCGGCCTTCTTTTTTAACTTTCGTCAGGCAGACTGTTTTTATTCCTAATAATTGTTCTGTTAATGCAAAATCAATTGCTGTTTTCTGTTTTTCAGGGAATATTTCAAGGAGAATAACGTTTTCAGGATTTTCATCACCTATAATCAGCTTCCTTAAATGATTTTGAAATTCCGAATGAGGCATTGTATTTCTGATCCCGGAAAGGAAGGGATAGACTTCACAAAAAGTATCCTCAAATACTTTTTGAAAGGCATATAATGAAGGAAAAGCCTGCAGTTCTATAAGCTGTGGGTCTATTTCCCCGTTTTCGCTTCTGCAGATCCCGAAATCAATGGTGAAAAAGTGGGGTTGAAGCGTATCATTGGGAACCCTGCAATTGTCCGGAACAGCTTTATAGAGAATTTCAGCGGGAAGTTCTTTAATCTGGTCAATAATACTTTCACTGGCATCAAGAAGTTTGTTCTTAAATTCATTGGAAAGAAATAACGGACTTTCTGAAATTCTGAAAGCAGGAGCAACGCCTCCTTTTTGAGTGAGCTTTTCCTTAAGCTGATCGTATTTTTCCTGTGAAAACTCCTGGTTGAACTGTTTTCTGTATTTTGGGATCATATTTTTTCTTTGTGGTTTTGATTTAAAAAATCGAGCTGTGTGCCCGATTTTTAGTTGTCATGTAGTTGATACAATATCTTTTTTATGATGCTTCTATTTCAGTCAGCATGACATTTCTAATATGATTGTCTTTCTAGCACTGTCACGCTGAGCGGAGTCGAAGCATATTATTTCATTCTAAAAAAAGTTTAAGCCAAAGCTTCACTTCCCTTCAAAATGTTTTTTTTTGCTGACTGAAGGAATCTTGGCAGGATCTGGCTTCTGGTCAGAATGATCTTGTCCTCATCATCTATTCTGTCTACCGTTTCAAGATATTTTTCCATTCCGAAGTTCTCGATCATGGCCTCTTTATTTTTTTCATCTTTCAGGTTTTCGATCATGCCTTTCGGATCTGCTTCCGGATGGAACTGTGTTCCGAAAATTTCATCTGAGAAACGTACAGCCATAATAGCTCTTTCGAGGTTAATATGCGGTCTGAATTTCTCGATAGCCATAATTTTCATTCCCAATTCATCAAAACGATCCATGTCCGGTTCAATGAACTGATAAGCTCTGGAATCTACGGCATAGAAAGGATCCTGAAGGTTTTTAAATAAAAATTCCTGCTCACCTTCCTCTGTTTTGTGAACCGGCATTACCCCGAAAGAATAAGATTTTCTTTTGCAGATATTGCCCAGTTTCCAGTGGATGCTTGCCAGTTGGAATGAATGGCAGATCAGCAACAGATATTTTTTATCTTCGTTGTATTGATTATGATCTAAAACGGCATCCAGAAAGGCTGCATACTTATCTTCCCACTCAAAACCTTCTCTGTGCGGGTTTCCGGGACCTCCTGAAGAAATAAAGATATCAAAATCATTAATGTCCGGCATTTCATTCTTGAACCTTACATCAAATGTTTGGATGGTCACATTTTCTTCAGAACTCTGCTGGAATGCTTCTGAAATTTCTTTAATATTTCTAAAGCCTTGATTTACATGGTTATTGTTCATGTCTATCAATGCAATTCGAATATCTCCCATACTACTTCATATTTTTTGCAAAGTTACCAAAAATATTATGAAGCGGTTTCGCCATGTGTTATGCCATACTCTGTTTCCGAGATCATATAATCTACTACTTTAGTAAGATCGCCTGTTTCATTAAACACCTTAAGCTGTCTGTCAGCTCCTGTTCCGTTTTCTAAAATAGTCCAGGCATACTCAACTTCTTTTCTGCAGTCGAGTTCATCTACAACATCATCAATAAATTCAAGAAGTTCTTTCAAAAGATGCGGATAAGGAACGGATTCTTCTTTTCCAAAATCGATTAGATGGGCTTCAATACCACTTTTAGAGGCTCTCCATTTGTTTTCGTTCAGAAGTAGCCTTCTATAGCTTCTGAAACTTAAGTTTTGCTGATGAAGCTTATAAATTTTGGCTACCAGACTTTGCATAATAGCTGCCAGACAAACGGTTTCCTCCAGTCTTAAAGGCATATCACAAATCCTGAATTCAATAGTAGGATAGAATGGATGTACCCTCAGATCCCACCAGATCTTTTTGGCATTGTCGATGGTGCCTGTTTTTACCAGAAGGTCAACATAGCTGTCGAATTCAGCAAGGGAATTGAAATAGCTTGGAATACCTGTTCTCGGGAATTTTACGAAAATTTCCTGTCTGTAGGATTTAAAACCTGTACTTCTTCCGATCCAGAAAGGAGAGTTTGTCGAAAGCGCATACACGTGAGGAAGAAAATAACGCATCACATTCTGGATTCTTACGCCTTCTTCACGGTTGGGAATTCCGATATGAACATGGAGCCCGAAAATTAAATTTCCGCGGGCAACATCACCCATATCATCTACAATTTTGTTATAACGCTCGCCGTTAGTAATGGTATTGTGTTCCCAGTTTGAAAACGGATGGGTTCCTCCCCCGGATACCCGAAGGCCCTGTTCATGAGCTGTATTGATTAAATGCCTTCTCAGGTTTGTTAATTCCGTTCTTGCTTCTTTAATATTCTGACAGATGCCGGTTTCCATTTCGATCATGGATTCGTGCATTTCGTGTTTTAAATTTTCACTTAAAACCGCTTTTCCTCCTTCAATAATCTTTGAAACATGAGATATTAAGTCTCTGCTCTCAACATCAATGATCTGATATTCTTCCTCGATTCCTATAGTAAATTGATGCATTTTTTTTCGTGTTTTTTTATTCTTAATGTTTTATTTTACGGAGTCTTTTACAAAAGTTCCCCAAGAAATATTAGGTTTTCCGGGAACGTATTCTTTTGCTTTTTCAATGGCAAGTTTGGCAGCATGTTCTACGATCCACGCAAAGTTTTCTTCGCCTACAGAATTTCTGTCGGCATCAGGAGCCGGATTACAGAAATCGATAGCATATGGAATTCCGTCTCTGATGGCAAATTCTACGGTATTGAAATCGTAGCCGAGAGCTTCATTCATTTTTATAGTATAATCGTGGATGGTTTTTAATAATTTGTCAAGATTTTCACCCTGGGTCTGGTGGGTAGTGGCATACCTCAGATGATGCGGATTGCGTGGCTCATAAGGCATGATGTGAACATATTTTTTCCCCAGACAATAAACCCTGTAGTAATCGTCGAAGACAATTTCTTCCTGTACCATCATTACCAGCTGTTCAGTTTCACTTAATTTGTCCCATAAATCCTCAGGATTTTCTACTCTGTACACACTTTTCCATCCGCCTCCATCATGAGGTTTCATATAAGCCGGAAATCCTACATAATTGAAAATATATTCCCAGTCGTGAGGAAATTTAAGGTTTCTGAATGAGGTTTCGGAAGTGTCTGTAGGCCTTTCGTGTGAAGGAAGCAGAACTGTTTTTGGAAGCGGAATTCCCAGCTTCGTCATCAGTGCATTGTTGAAGAACTTTTCATCAGCGCTCCACCAAAACGGGTTATTGATTACATAGGTACCGTTAAGTGCCGCGTTTTTCAAATAAGCTCTGTAGAAAGGAACATCCTGCGAAATTCTGTCGATAATGACTGCATAGCCGTAATCAGCACCTTGCTCCAGTTTGTCGATATTCACGGCTTCGGCAATAATTTCCCCGCCTCCCAGCTCATTTACTTTGTCGATAAACGCCCAAGGAAAGGTATCCTCCATACCGAATAGAATTCCCACTTTTTTTGCCATAATTTCTGTTTTTAAATTGATGTATGTGTTATTATTTTAATCTTATTTAAATATACTGTTTTTAAAAAAATGCACCGATAAAGGTTGGAAATACCATTCTCCATAACGGCCAGTCGTGATTGATCCATTTTCTTTCATCGTACCAGAAATCAATTCCTTTTGAGCTTAAGATATCTGCCATTTCCAGGTTTTTATCCCTGCAGATGTCCTGGTCTGAAGTGCTCAGTACAATGTGCATATGTTTGTATTTCCAGGCTTCGTCATTCTTGACGAATTCCCTCGGACAGTTAAAGTAAACAAGCTCGTCCGAATATCCGTCCATGAAATTCCTGATGCTGAATGCCCCGGAAAGGCAGAACAGGTGCGAAACTACATCCGGAAACCTGAAAGCAAAATTGGCAGCATGATACCCACCGAAACTTGCTCCCGCCACTGCGACACGGTGTGTCTGATGGATCTTCTGGATATACGGGATAAATTCCTGAATCAGAAACTGTACGTAAAGCTCATAATTTTTAATTCTTTGCTGGGGAGAAATTTTTTCATCATAAAAACTCCAGCTGTCAATAGTCTGAATATTGTAAAGCTTTACTTTTCCCTGTTCTATAAACCAGTTGATACTTCCGTTGAGATGAAAGTCGTGATTTTGAGTGTATTGTCCCTGGGAAGTAGGAAACATAACGATGGGATATCCGTAATGTCCCGTAACTTCTACTTTAAGGCTTGTTCCTAATATGTTTGAATAATAATCTGTATGTTCTATATGAGGCATTGATCAGGTTCTTTTATTATATTTTGTGTTTTAGCTTGTCAGTTTACTTTTGGGCGGCAGAATATTCAGCATTTCCGTCTGGATCTTTTCGGCAGCAGTGTCTAATCTTTGCTGGATAATATCCGGATCGCTGGATTTGTAAACAATTCCTACATGATGGTCAATAGGAAGAAACTTTACGGCTTCCTCGCTGTTGAAAGCACTGTAATCGGGCTCTTTATCTTTGATCAGGGCAATGATGAGCCCTGAATAGTAGCCTGTAGGCTTTGAAGCCTGGTAACTTTTTCCACGGAGAAGGGCATCTTCAATCCTGGCCCACTCCCGCCAGATATTAATATTGCTTGAAGCTTCAACAAGATCCGGAATATGCGCACCGCCAACTCTGGAGGATGTTTCAAGGAAATACCATTTTCCGTCCGCTTTTCCACGGATAAATTCGGTATGAGTAGCTCCGTTTATCAATCCGAAGCTGGAAAGAACTTTGGCATTGGCTTCTTCAAGCGCTTTAAATTCATCCGAATATCTTCCTAAGGTTTTGGATCTGAATACACCGCCTTCATGAGAAACCTGCATAGGCGGGGCGAGATATTTTGAAGCAGAAGTAAATACAATCTCTTTATTAAAAGTCAGGCTGTCCACATGATAGACATCTCCGGGTTTAAAACTTTCCAGCAGAAAGAGGTGTCGTTCTTCACCAAGGGCATTCAGTTCGTTCCAGAGCTCATCTTTGGAAGAAAACTTTTTAATTCCTGATGCTGATGCTTCTGAGCGGGGCTTTAATACCCAGGGAGCAGGAACTTTCTCTACAAAGCTGTTCACTTCATCATTATTAAAAACAGCAGTAAATTCCGGAACACCAATTCCCGAATCCTTTGCTTTCTGACGCATAGCCAGCTTATCCCTGAAATAGCGGTGTGTGGTTTGTCCCATCCCGGGAATACGGAATGTTTCCCTGATCAGGGCTGCCTTTTCTACATCATAGTCGTCTAATGCGACGACAGCATCTACCTTTCTGGTTTGCATCAGATGCGAAAATCCCTGAACTAAATGGTCGAGGTTCCATACAGACGGCTTTAGTTCAGCCATATAAAACACCTCATCAATAGCATGCCATGGCCAGTTTTTTTCTTTAAGGCCTTCTGATGTTACCAGGATGATTTTATTACCGAGCTTTTTCATTTCATCCATGAAATCATAGCCCTTATAATAGCACGAAATACATACTATAGTTTTCTCCTCCATATAATGTTTTTTAGTTTTTGGTAAATTATCAAAAATAAAAGCAAATTTTTATTGATTAATTAATGTTAAAAATCACAATAATCTACGTTTTTGAAAATACCTAATCAATTATACAGAGAAATTTTGAAAAAAACTAATTTTTAATGATAATTTTCAATTAAATCGGCCAATAACTGCACTCCAAAGCCGGTTGCTGCTTTTTCCTTTGAATATCCCGTGGTTCCGAAGGCTACTCCCGCAATGTCAAGATGGGCCCATTTAGGATGGTTTTCCGTAAACTGTTCCAGAAATTTGGCTGCTATAATGCAGTCACCAATAGGCTTCATAGAGATGTTTTTTAGGTCTGCCACATCAGATTGGATATCGTCTTTCCATATGTCCCATAAAGGTAGGCTCCACAGCCTCTGATTGGTTTGGTCTCCTGTTTTTATCAGAAGATTTTTCAACTCATCGTTATTGGAAAACAGAGCTCCGCAGGTATCACCAAACATTCGGACAGCGCTTCCTGTAAGCGTGGCAAGGTCAATGAGGAAGTCCGTTTTATAATTTTTAGCCAGATAGGAAAGTCCATCGGCAAGTATCATCCTGCCTTCTGCATCTGTATTGAGAACTTCAATGGTTTTACCGTTGTAGGCCGTAATTACATCGCTTGGAAGGAAAGCTTTTTCGGAAATAGCATTGTCCGTGATAGGAAGTATGGCTACAATATTAACGGGTATCTGCATTTCCGCTGCGTAAATCAGAGTTCCTATAACAGCCGTAGCGCCTCCCATATCAGACTTCATATAGTGCATATTGTTATGATCTTTCAGGGAAATACCTCCCGTATCAAAAAGAACACATTTTCCTACGAGGCCGAATGTCTTGGCATTTTTAACCGTGGTTTTATATTCTATAATAGTGAAAGCGGCGTCATAAGCACTTCCCTGGTTAACGGAAAGGTAAGCGCCAAGACCGAGCTCTTCACATTTTTTTCTGTTAAATACGGTATACTTTAAGTCATATTTTTTGGCCAAGTTTTTTAAATATAAGCTTAGGATATCAGGCTTCTTCAGATTGGCAGGCTTATTCAGCCATTCCTGGCAGGCAGTTTGTCCGTTTGCCAGTGCTTCAGATTTTGCACCTATCGAATCCAGTTTTTTCTGACTTAAATTTTCAAAATGAATCTCAAATTTAGGGTTCCAAAATGCATGTTTCTTATCAAAAGGATATTTGTATGTGCCGAAAAGCAGTCCTTTTACAAATTCTTCAAACTGTTTTTCTTTCAGGAAATCTGCAAGAACAAGAGTAGGGACTGCCTGGATTTTTTCTTTCTGTGTTTGAGAAAATTTAACGGCAACCTGCTGAATTTCGAAATTCTGCGTCGCCGATTTCCCCAAGCCAATCAGATAAGTGATGCTTTCTTCAGTGGTATGAATGAAAACCTCATATTTCTTTCCGGAGAAAAAGGAAGAAACATTTTTGTTATAATTTTTACCGGATTTTGTCCATTCTTCCTCTGTGAAAAGCTGAAAGATCTGGGTGTATTTTTTATTTTTTTTATTGATTAATTTCATAAACTTAATTTTTAATGCTCTGCTGCTGCGGGGTTACTTCTACAGGGTTTTCTGTGTTGTCATAGAACAGCCATTCAATGGCTCTCGGGAACTCCTGCGACCAGTAAAATTCACTGTGGGTTCCTTCCGGATTGATGCTGGTTTTGAACTCAAAGTCAAAAAGGTTCTTCTTTTCCCAACGTCTTAGGTATTCTTCAAATATATGGATCCTTTTTACCATTTTAGAACCTTCCTGGCCTCCTCCGTACAAATATATTTTTGTCTTAAAAGGAATCCGGAAGTTCATCATCGGGAAATTATTGTTGGGTTCCACCCAAAGTGAAGGGGAGAAGATTAGCAGTTTGGAATAAACCTCAGGATAAAGAAAACCACTGTAAATACTGATCAAAGCCCCTAAAGAGCTTCCTCCGATTCCTGTATTGTCGCGATCTTTCTTCGTTCTGTAGTGTTCATCTACAAAAGGTTTCAGCGTGTCTGTGATAAAGCGGATGTATTTCTTGCCCTCTGAGCCGTTCGCTACATTATCATTATCAAAAATATATTCTTTGATACGTTCTTCACTGCCATGTTCGATGGCTATAATAATGATGTCTCCACGGCCGTATTCAGCAAGTATGGACAGTTTTTTATCTATTTCCCAGTTTCCGTAGCCGCTTCCTTCGTTAAAGAGATTCTGGGCATCCTGAAGGTAAAGTACAGGATAGCTTTTTTCAGAAACATAATAATCATAGGGAAGTACAGCCCATACTTTCCGGTAACGGTCCAGTTGCGGGATATAGAATTCATCAGAAATAACTTCTGCAATCGGGAAAAATTCCTTTTTGAAAGGGCCCCAGTTGAGCCTCCATTTTTCTATGATGTCCGATGTTTTACCGGCTGTTTTTTCAGATTTCCGGTTCGGAGTGATATTGCCGTATTTATCGAGCTCCACATTTTCCCAACCTCCTTTAGTGAATTTGTATTCTATAATGTCGGGAAGAATTTGGTCATCAATCTCTATGAAATAATTGTTCGGATACAGCTGTTTAAGCTGATAATTGTAGTCTCTGGGATTCCAGTTATTGAAATTTCCGGTGATGTATACCGGTCTGTCGTCGCTTTCCTCAGTATAAAGTTCGAACTTCATCGTATGTGTTTAAAAAATAATTTGAAGCTAAATTTATAAAAAAGATTGTTTTAAAATCATAAAAAAGTGAATGTAAAAAATAATATATTTGATAAACGGGCCGAAAAAGGAATTACGGGGTACGGGTTTGAGAGTTTCGGAATGCTGGTTGTTTAAAGATGTTTGAGTGTAAAGTTTAGTTTCTGGCTAAAATAATTTTATTAGTTGGTGATTAAATAGGTTGACGCGGTCATTTAACTTTATTATCCATATTTTCTAATAACAATTTCAGCTTTAACCTAAAGGTCTCATGTCTGATGTCTGACATCTTGGTTCCTGACTCCATGCAGTATCTTATTTCGGATTCGGTTAACATAATAATAATTTGACTAATTATTAACCGTTATTGCAGGGAATTTTCGTAGTTTCAAAGAAAAATAAAGTACAACGATATCTTGATGAATTCTGTTAAAACCTATACGCTGTTTACTGATCATGATGTCTACCTTTTTAAAGAAGGCAGGCACTATAAGCTGTATGGGAAATTTGGGGCACATTCTGCTGAAAAAGATGGGGTGAAAGGCGTCTATTTTTCAGTGTGGGCTCCCAATGCCAGGAAGGTGTCCGTTATAGGAAATTTCAATAACTGGAATCATAAAGATCATATTCTTTTTCCGCGATGGGACGGGTCCGGGATCTGGGAAGGTTTTATTGACGGCCTTACATGGGGGACACTGTATAAATATGCCATAGAAACTGCCAGAGGTGAAATTCTGGAGAAAAGTGATCCTTATGCACTAAGCTGGGAACAAAATCTGCAGGCGGCCTCACTGGTTTCCACTACCTGGTACGAATGGAACGATAAGGAATGGATGGAGAACCGCTGGAAAAACAATTCCCTGAATGCTCCGTTGTCCGTTTATGAGCTTCATTTAGGTTCCTGGGTAAGGGATATCAATGCTCCGGACAGATATCTGAATTACCGTGATATTGCTGAAAAATTAGTTCCTTATGTGAAGGAAATGGGTTTTACTCATGTGGAATTCATGCCTGTAATGGAATATCCTTATGATCCAAGCTGGGGATACCAGATTACCGGGTTTTATGCAGCTACTTCTCGTTTTGGCTCACCGCAGGATCTGATGTTCCTGATCAACGAGCTTCACAGAAACAATATCGGTGTCATTCTGGATTGGGTGCCGTCCCATTTTCCGGGCGACGCCAACGGACTTCACCGCTTTGACGGTTCTTACCTTTACGAACATGAAGATCCCAGAAAAGGATTTCATCCTGACTGGAAATCCTATATTTTCAATTACGGCAGAAATGAAGTGAAATCTTTCCTTATTTCTAATGCCATGTTTTGGCTGGAACGTTACCATGCGGACGGACTTCGTGTAGATGCAGTTACATCAATGCTTCATTTGGATTATTCAAGGAATGAAGGAGAATGGGAGCCCAATATCGAAGGGGGAAATGTGAACCTTGAAGCCAAAGCTTTCCTGCAGGAATTCAATACAGCGGTTTATAAGGAATTCGGAGACAGTATTATGACGATAGCAGAAGAAAGTTCAGATTTCCCGATGCTTACAAAACCCGTTCATGACGGTGGAGTGGGTTTCGGAATGAAATGGATGATGGGATGGATGCATGATACGCTAGACTACTTTAAGGAAGATCCGATCAACAGGAAATATCATCATCATAAAATTACTTTTGCCTCCGTGTATATGTATAATGAAAATTATATGATGCCGCTGTCACATGATGAAGTAGTACACGGAAAAGCAAGTCTGATCTATAAAATGCCTGGTGACGAATGGCAGAAGTTTGCGAATCTCAGGACCCTGTATGTTTATATGTATACCCATCCGGGAGCCAAGCTTCTCTTCATGGGGGATGAATTTGCACAGACCGGGGAATGGAATTTTACCCGCAGTCTGGATTGGCATCTGCTGCAGTATCCGGTTCATAAAGGAATGCAGGCTCTTGTAAAAGACCTGAACCACTTATACCGGAATGAGACTGCTTTTTATGAGAATCAGTTTGATAAGCATGGTTTTGAATGGATAGAGGCCGATGATCTTGAAAATTCCGTCTATGTATATCTTAGAAAAGGTAAAAAAAGGGATGATGTTTTAATGGTGGTCCTCAATCTGATTCCGCAGGTTCTGGAATATACTATAGGAGTGAGCGCAGGAACCCATTGGGAGGTTATTTTCAATTCTGATGATTCCGGATATAGTGGAAGCGGTGTAGAAGCTGATATTCTGAATGAAAATAACCAGGAATGGATGAGACATCCCAGATCCGTTACTTTAAAACTGCCGCCGCTCGCAGGAATTATTTTAAGACAGAAAAAAAATAGAAAGTACAAATTACAGAGAATAAAACAACATAAGAAATAATCATTATCATGAGGAAGATTAAAAATGAATATGAAATACAAATGACACTGAAATTATGGTAATATATCATTTAAGTACAGAATGTTATCCGGTAGCTAAAGTAGGCGGTCTTGCAGATGTTGTGGGAGCGCTGCCCAAATATCAGAATAAAATAAAAGGAATAAATGCTAAGGTAGTAATGCCTTGGTACAACAAATCTTTTGTTCATGATCATGAGTTTGACATAGTTTTTGATGGGTTTATTCATCAGGCAGAGAATATGCTGCAGGTCCAGGTGATGAAGGAGAAAACAAATGCTTTGGGATTTGAACTTTATATGGTTAAAGTTCCCGGGCTTTTAGACAGGGACAATCCTTACGGATATCAGGATGAAAGCTTTCAGTTTCTGGCATTCCAGCATGGTGTACTTCACTGGTTGAGTGCCATGGAAATCCGTCCTGATGTACTGCACTGTCATGATTACCATACAGGACTGGTGCCTTTTATGATCCAGCATTGTCATGAATTTGAATTTTTAAAAGGTGTAAAAACAATAGGTACGATCCATAATGGAGAATACCAGGGCATGATGAGCTGGAATATGGCGAAGTATATGCCTTCTTTTGATTCCTACAAATGGGGGTTGATGGACTGGAACGGGTATATAAATCCACTGGCCAGCATGATCAAATGCGCTGATGCTTTCACAACCGTTTCGGAAGGGTATCTGGAAGAACTTTTTATCAGCTTCCGTGGACTGGAAAGCCTGGTACGGCAGGAATTTGGAAAAGCTTATGGAATCATCAACGGAATTGATACGGAAGTCTGGAATCCCGAAACCGATCCGATGCTGGATTTTAATTTTAACAGTAAAAATGCAGTAGCCCAGAAAAAGAAAAACAAAGAAAAGCTCTGCAAAGAATATGGCCTGAAGCCTGAATTACCGCTGTTTGCCTTTATCGGAAGATTTGCTACCGAAAAAGGAGCGGATCTCCTGCCGGATGTTGTCTGGAAAAGCATTAAACAGAGTTATGGGGCGCTGAATATCATGATTTTGGGTTCAGGGAATTCCTATATAGAAAATAAGCTGAAAGAATATGAATATACCTATACCAATTTCGCATTGGATCTTGGATATAAAGAGTATCTTTCCCATAAAATTTATGCTTCGGCAGATTTTCTGCTGATGCCGTCCAGAGTAGAACCTTGCGGACTGAACCAGATGTACTCGATGAGATACGGAACAGTTCCTGTCGTACGATATACCGGAGGGCTGAGAGATACGGTAGAAGATATTTCAACCGGTGGGGCAGGACTGAATTTTACCTATCCGGGAGTCGATGATATTGTACATGCCATGAACAGAGCACTTGCCATCTACAATCAGAAAGGCGTAATGGAAAATCTCATCCATGCCAATATGAATTTTGATTTTGCATGGGAAAAATCTGCGGAGAAATATATAGCTTTATATAATAACTGAATGTTATGAAAGTTTCCGGGTTTCTTTTCGTCATGATGATTACACTTTTTTCATGTAAAAAAGATGAGGGAAGCTATTATGGAGGATATTACTGGATCTACGGGTATGGGCTTCCGGTAATGGGAGCGCAGGAAGCAATGGATGGTATCTCGGAAAAATGGAAAATCAAGCATTATGCTGTAGCAGGTTGTATGATTGAGCCCGGACAGGAAAAAGCCGTTAATGCAGCCAATAAAAGGACCTATGCAGCTTTGGAACGCAAATACGGAAAAGGCTGGCAGGATTTGTATAGCAAAGATATGAATGATTTTACCGCGAAAAAGGTAGATGTAATGGATGTTTTGATCACCAATAAATTATTCAGGAACGAGCTGAAAAAACATTACATAAAAATCTATGATGTAGATAAAGAAGTATCTGAGCTTAATAATGATGGTGATTTCAGGGTTATTGTTTACAATAACGAACTCAAATATGAGAATAAAGAATGCTTCAGACTGACAGTAAACACTAAGAATAAAACAGTAAACATAATTCAATAAAACGCGCGATATATATGAAACGAAATGTAATCTCCATTGTATTGGGAGGCGGCAGGGGAACAAGATTATTCCCGTTAACGTATTCAAGATCAAAACCGGCTGTTCCTATTGCAGGAAAATACAGGCTGGTAGATATTCCTATTTCCAACTGTCTGAATTCGGGACTGAATAAGATCCTGGTTTTAACGCAGTTCAATTCAGCTTCTTTAAATTCACATATCAAGAACTCCTATCACTTTGATATTTTCAGCAAAGGCTTTGTAGATATCCTTGCAGCAGAGCAGAATGTGGAAAATGACAGCTGGTACCAGGGAACGGCAGATGCGGTCCGCCAGTCGATGAAGCATCTTGAGAAATATGATTACGATTATATCCTGATTCTTTCCGGCGACCAGCTTTACCAGATGGATTTCAGGGAAATGCTGGATTTTCATATTGAAAACGGAGGCGATGTCACCATTGCAACTATTCCTGTAGTGGCAAAGGATGCCACAGGATTCGGAATCTTAAAGTCTGATGATGACGGAAACATTACCTCTTTCTATGAAAAACCGGAGTATGATATTCTGGAAGGCCTGAAATCTGAAGTTTCGGAAGAAAACAAGCATAAAGGGAAAGAATATCTGGCCTCGATGGGAATTTATATTTTCACGAGAACCATCCTTAAAAAGATGTTTGAAGAAGGAGCGGGCGATGATTTCGGAAAAGATATTATTCCGAATTCAATCGGGAAATACAAAACCTTGAGCTACCAGTATGAAGGGTACTGGACAGATATCGGAACGATAGAGTCATTTTATGAGGCCAATCTGGATTTATGCCAGGATTTTCCGCAGTTTAATCTTTTCTCCTCTTCACCGATCTATACAAGAGCCAGAATGCTTCCGCCGTCAAAAATCAATGGTTCGTATGTAAGTAAGGCTGTTTTCGGAGACGGATGCATCATTATGGCCGATAAGATCGAAAATTCTGTGATTGGAAACAGAACAAGAATAGATAAAGGAAGTACTATTGTGAATTCTTACGTCATGGGTGCGGACTTTTATCAGAATACCACGGAAATTGTCCTCAACGACAGAAGCGGACGACCGAATATGGGCATCGGGAAATACTGTTACATTGAAAAAGCAATCCTTGATAAAAACTGCTACATCGGCGATAATGTTAAAATTATAGGAGGAAAACATATTCCGGATGGCGACTACGGAACCCATTCCGTTCAGGATGGAATTGTAGTGGTGAAAAAAGGAGCCATTCTTCCTTCAGGAACGCATATCGGTTAATTATTGTTAAACATACAACTAGAGTGATCAACATATTGGTCACTTTTTTTATTTGTATTACTTTTGTGCGATGCGTTTTTTTAAAATAATAGCCGTAATTGTTGTTCTTTTGGTAGGAGCTTATGCTGCTTCCATGTATTTTTTCGTGGACGAAAACAAGGATTTTAAGATTGAAAAGGAGATTGATTATCCTTTAGATAAAGTCTTTTCCCAGTTTAATAATCTGCAGCATTTTACCAGATGGAACAATTTTTTCACAAGTTCACCATCCGTTGATATTGATTATTATACGCCTTATGAAGGCCAGGGAAGCGCCATCAGTTATGTAGATCCGAAAAACGATACGGATGGAGAAATGTTCATCCGCTATGAAAACCCGGCAAAAAGCCTGAGATACCAGCTTTTCGAAGACCGGAATGAAAACCCGACGGTGGTAGATGTTCAGTTCAAGGCAGTTTCTCCGGATAAAACAAAGATTACATGGTATGTGCATACCCCTAAGCTTTCCGTATTGAGAAGAGTGGAAAATTTCTGGACAGAAGACCGGTTTGCTGAAAACATCAACAAAAGCATGGTAAACCTCAAAAACGTACTGGGAAATAAAGTAGAAAAAGATAACCAGATGGCTTCCATTAAATACGACAGCCTGATGGTAGAAAATGAAGAAAATAAGCTGCTTCTGGGAATTAATGTAAGTGCATCCAACAAAAAAGAGGCACTCTATAAAAATATCGTTATGAATTACAGCAAAGTTTATAACTATGTGACGATGGATCTTGGGAAAAAAGACGACGAATTCGGCTTTCCGGTGCTGATTACCGATGCTGATAACTATAAAGACAAAGAAGTTTCCTATTTCCTGGGAATTCCTCTTTCCAAGAAGATCGGAGTTCCGGATAATAATTTCAGTTTCCGCACCATAAATCCTTCCCAAAATTATGTAATCTATTACAAAGGAAATTACGAAGGCAGAATACGGGCTGTTCAGCAGCTGATTCAGAAGGCCAAAAAAGATGAGATGCGCTTCGGGGATATCCGCCAGACCTTTATTGAGCGTCCGATTGAAGGGCAGGAAGTAAATGTTAAGCTCTCATTATCAGTGTATAAGTAATTTTTGTTCGATTATTTTTTTCTTAATTTTTTTTAACGGTTTCAGGCTGTCCTAACTCGGTTTTTTTTATTAAATTTGAAGATTAATTCTACAAATAAATTTTAATAATAGATAAACTGTAATAATGGACAGATTTTCATTCCTAAACGCAGCTCATTCTCAGTTAATTGAGGATTTATACCAACAGTACTTAAAATTCCCGGATTCTTTAGAGCCATCATGGAAAGCCTTTTTTCAAGGGTTTGATTTCGCTTTGGAGAACTATGGAGATGACGATAACATCCAATACATCCAGGCTCCGGCCAGCGCTGCCCCGGCAGTACAGCAGATTTCTCAGGCAGCAGCCGGCGGAGAAATTCCTGAGCACATCAAAAAAGAATTCAAGGTAGTTAACCTAATCGAGGCTTACAGAACGAGAGGGCATCTGTTCACAAAAACAAACCCTGTCAGAGAAAGAAGACACTATACGCCTACTTTAGACATAGAAAACTTCGGTCTTTCCAAAGAAGATTTAAATACAAAATTCAACTGTGCTGTTGAGACAGGAATGAAAGAACCTGCAACACTGGCAGATCTGATCAAGCACCTTGAAAATATCTACTGCGATTCTATCGGGGTGGAATATATGCACATCAACAACGTTGAAGAAAAAGATTTCATCAAAAAATGGCTTCAGGTGAATGAAAACCACCCAAGTCTTTCTGCGAATGAAAAAACTGAGATTTTATTAAAATTAAATCAGGCGGTAGCTTTCGAAAACTATCTTCACACAAAATTTGTAGGACAGAAAAGATTCTCACTGGAAGGAGGTGAAACATTGATTCCTGCTTTGGATCAGTTAATCACAAGATCTTCTCAGCTGGGAGTGGATGAGGTGGTATTGGGAATGGCTCACAGGGGTAGATTGAATGTACTGACCAATATTTTCGGGAAATCTTACAAGCAGATCTTCTCAGAATTTGAAGGAAAAGAATTTGAAGAAGATGTATTCTCAGGTGACGTTAAATATCACTTAGGATCTTCTAAAAAAATCAAAACAGCTTCAGGAGAAGAAGTTTCTATCAATTTGACTCCTAACCCGTCTCACCTTGAAACAGTAGCTGCCCTTGTAGAAGGGATCTGCCGTGCGAAAGTAGACGATAAGTATAAAGACTACTCTAAAGTATTACCAATCATCATCCATGGTGATGGAGCGATTGCCGGACAAGGTATTGCTTACGAAGTTGCGCAGATGATGACTTTGGAAGGATACAGAACAGGAGGTACGGTTCATATTGTTGTCAATAACCAGGTTTCATTTACAACAAACTATATGGATGCAAGATCTTCAACATATTGTACAGACATTGCAAAAGTTACGGAATCTCCTGTAATGCACGTCAATGCTGATGATGCCGAAGCTGTTGTTCATGCCATCCACTTTGCGGCTGATTTCAGAGCTAAATTTGGTAAAGATGTTTACATCGATCTTTTAGGATACAGAAAGTATGGTCACAATGAAGGTGATGAGCCAAGATTTACACAGCCTAATTTATATAAAACCATTTCAAAACACCCGAATCCAAGAGAAATTTATAAAGATAAATTGCTTAAAGACAGCATCACTTCCAATGACGTGATTGCTAAAATGGAAACGGAATTCAAAGCTCTTCTGGATAAAGATTTTGATGCTTCCAAAGAGATTGAGAAAAACGTAATGGATCTGTTCATGGCTGAAGACTGGACCAATTATCCTATCGGGAAAAGAGGAGCTGTTCAGATTCCTGTAGATACAAAATATAACTTGGAGAAGCTTAAGGAACTGGCCATTAAAATGTCAACCCTTCCTGCTGATAAAAAGTTCATCAATAAAATTACAAGACTATTCGAAAACCGTATCAAGGCTATTGAAGGAAATTCATTAGACTGGGCGCTTGGAGAGTGGTTAGCCTATGCCACACTTCTTGTAGAAGGCCACAACGTAAGAATTTCAGGGGAAGATGTGGAAAGAGGGACATTCTCTCACAGACATGCCGTTGTGAAAACTGAAGATACGGAAGAAGAATATATCCCGTTAAGACACGTGTCAGAAAGCAGGTTTGATGTATACAACTCTCACCTTTCTGAATATGGGGTTTTAGGTTTCGATTATGGATATGCTATGGCTTCTCCTAATACATTAACCATCTGGGAAGCTCAGTTCGGAGACTTCGTGAATGGTGCTCAGATCATCGTTGACCAGTATCTGGCTGCGGCTGAAGAAAAATGGAAGATTCAGGACGGATTGGTGATGCTGTTGCCTCACGGTTCAGAAGGTCAGGGAGCAGAACACTCTTCAGCAAGATTAGAAAGATTCTTAACGCTTTGTGCGAACGAAAATATGGTGGTAGCCAATATCACTTCACCTGCCAACTATTTCCACTTATTAAGAAGACAGCTTAAATGGTCATTCAGAAAACCATTGGTCGTAATGAGCCCTAAATCTTTATTGAGACACCCTAAAGTGGTTTCTCCGCTTGAAGATTTTGCAAACGGTTCATTCCAGCCAATCCTGGACGATCCTTCAGCAGATCCTAAAAAAATAGAAAAATTAGTATTGTGTTCAGGTAAATTGTATTTCGAATTATTAGCGAAGAAAGAAGAACTGAACTGTGAAAATATTGCATTAGTAAGATTCGAGCAGTTATATCCGCTTCAGACCGATGCTATTGAAGCGATCTTCAGCAAATATGACAACAGAACACAGCTTGTTTGGGCTCAGGAAGAACCTGAAAACATGGGAGCATGGTCTTATATCCTGAGAAACTTCAGAGATACGGGAATCCAGGTAATTGCTCCGGTACCAAGCGGTGCTCCGGCTCCGGGAAGCCACAAAATGTTTGAGAAAAACCAGAATGCTGTAATCAATAGAGTTTTCGACAGAGATGATGCTCCCGTAAAAAGACCTGTTACAGCGTAATTAAAAATAATATCCAATTAAAAAAATAAAAAATACTCAATATGTCAGTTTTAGAAATGAAAGTTCCTTCACCGGGAGAATCCATTACAGAAGTTGAAATTGCAACTTGGCTTGTGAAAGATGGTGATTATGTAGAAAAAGATCAGCCCATCGCAGAAGTAGACTCAGATAAAGCAACTCTTGAATTACCTGCAGAACAAAGCGGTGTGATCACGTTAAAAGCAGAAGAGGGTGATGTAGTACAGGTTGGCCAGGTAGTTTGTTTAATTGATATGGATGCTGCCAAGCCTGAAGGTGCAAGCGCTCCGGCTGCTGAAGCTCCAAAACAGGAGGAAGCTCCGAAAGCTGCTGAACCGGCTAAACAGGAAGCTCCAAAACCTGCTGCTCCCGTAGCTGCTCCGCAAACTTATGCAACAGGAGCTCCATCTCCGGCTGCTAAAAAGATTCTTGACGAGAAAGGTATTGAAGCCGGACAGGTTTCAGGAAGCGGAAGAGACGGAAGAATCACTAAGACTGATGCAGAATTGGCTGCCGTTCCTGCTTTAGGAGGAAGCCCTTCCACAGCAACAGGTGCACGTACTACTACAACCACTAAACTTTCAGTTCTAAGAAGAAAAATCGCTTCAAGATTGGTTTCTGTAAAGAACGAAACAGCGATGTTAACGACTTTCAACGAAGTTGATATGTCTGAAATCTTCAGATTAAGAAAGCAATACAAAGAAGAATTTGCTCAAAAGCATGGAGTTGGACTTGGTTTCATGTCTTTCTTTACAAAAGCTGTAACAAGAGCATTACAGATGTACCCGGATGTAAATGCATCTATTGACGGAGATTTCAAAGTAAATTATGATTTCTGTGATATTTCAATTGCCGTTTCGGGTCCTAAAGGATTAATGGTTCCGGTATTGAGAAATGCTGAAAACATGTCTTTCGCAGGAGTTGAGGCTAATATCAAAGATCTTGCTACCAAAGTAAGAGACGGTAAAATTACGGTTGATGAAATGACCGGCGGTACATTCACTATTACCAATGGTGGTACTTTCGGATCTATGATGTCTACACCAATCATTAACCCTCCACAATCTGCTATTCTTGGAATGCACAACATTATCCAGAGACCGGTAGCGGTTGACGGGCAGGTAGTAATCAGACCAATGATGTATGTAGCGATGTCTTATGACCACAGAATTATCGACGGTAAAGAATCTGTAGGGTTCCTTGTAGCGGTAAAAGAAGGTATCGACAATCCTGTTGAAATACTAATGGGAGGTGACGAAAGAAAAGGTCTTGGATTGTAAAGTTTAAGAAATTTTAATATTAACACAATCTCGCCCCAAAAAGGCGAGATTTTTGTATCTCTTAAGAAAAATACTAAGATGATGTTCTCAAAAATGACTTCGAATATCAAAGTTTCAGTAATACCTGAATATGATAGTAAAAACAGTTATCCGTCTGAAAACCGTTACGTCTTCAAGTATAATATTACGATAGAAAATGATGGCAGTTTTCCCATTAAAGTGCTTAAAAGAAAATGGCTGATTTTTGACGTAGGTTTTGGATACACTGAGATTATAGGAGATGGGGTAATAGGATTGACACCAGAGATTCCTATAAGCGAAAATTTTGCTTATTTCTCTAATGTAATGCTTCGGTCCGGAGTAGGGAATATGAGCGGAAAATACCTTGTTAAAAACATGGATACCCAGGAAACTTTCGAAATTGAAATTCCTAAGTTCAACCTGCTGTCTGAAGTCTTAAGTAATTAAGATATTCCTGCAAACATAGTTTGTAGCTTATTACAGTTTTTTGATATACTTATTGAGAAAAGAACCATGGATCTCTTCATTTTCTGTCATGATTAATTTTTCAAAAGCCAGGAGTGAAATTTTTGCACAGGCTTCCGCATCATCCCCGGCACGGTGGTGATTCAGGCTGATCTGGTGATGTTCCGCTAAATGCTTCAATCCATATTTCGGAAGATAATTCCATGATTTTTTAGCCAGCTGAATGCTGCAGAGATAATTTAGTTTTGGGGTAAACATGCCATAGTGCTCAAAACAGCCTCTTAAAACACCTGCATCAAAGCTTGCGTTATGGGCAATCATCAGGGTTCCGTACATCATTTCTTCAGCTTCGTACCAGATTTCATCAAAAGTAGGTGCATCTTTCACATCTTCCGGGGTTATTCCGTGAACTCCAATATTAAATCTGCTGAAATAGGGGAAACTGGGTGGTTTGATCAGCCAGGTTTTCGTTTCCACAATTTTGGAATCCTGAACAATACAAATACCCATTTCACAAGCTGAGCTTTTTTCGTGAGTGGCGGTTTCAAAATCTATTGCGCAAAAGTCCATTTTTGATTGTGATAATTTAAATTAAATAAAGTTTAGACGTAAGTTATGAAATTTTTGTGAGATCAGCTTTATGTATGATTAAACTACCCCGTCTTTTTGCTTTGCAAAAATCCACCCCTTCAGAGAAGGGGAATTAAAGGCATTCTTAGAAAATTTATAGTTAAAATTAAACCTGAACCTGAACATATTTATAATCCCGTATCTCCCATCATGAAACCCGAAACCCGAATCCTGGAACAACTATTTACCACCTAAAAAATGCTTGAAAATCAGCCATTTCGATTGATAGAACTCAGATTTCTGATGCTTCTGACGCAGTTTCCATGTTTGCAGTAGCTGCCCGTAAAACCCAAAATGAGCCCTTACAACAGCCCATAAATGTGGGAATCCATTTTTAAGTCCAAAATAGATTCCGGCAATTCCATCTAAACATAGTCTGAAAAATATAAGGCCTATAAGCTTCGGGAATGGCAGGTTTTTCAGCATCATGGAGAGATTGTTCCTGATGTTCAGGTAAGTTTTCTGTGCACTTTGCTTATTGAGGGTTCCGCCGCCTACATGATATACTTTTGATCTGCCTGTGTAGAAAATTTTCTTTCCAGAGTTGATCAGTCGCCAGCAAAGATCAATTTCTTCCTGATGGGCGAAAAATCTTTCATCAAAGCCGTTCTGTTCCCAAAAATCCTTTGACCGGATAAAGAAACAGCAGCCTGAAGCCCAGAAAATTTCTGTTTCATCATCATATTGCCCATTATCCTCTTCCAGATCATCAAATATTCGTCCGCGGCAGTAAGGATAGCCCAGATTGTCGATGAGACCTCCGGCTGCGCCTGCAAACTCAAATTGTTTTTTATTGTTAAAGGATAATATTTTAGGCTGTATGGCTGAGATCGAGGGATCTTTTTGAAATAGATCCAATACAGGATTTATCCAGTTTTCGGTCACTTCCACATCTGAATTCAGAAGACAGTAATATTCGTTTTTTATTTCTTTTAAACCTTCATTATATCCGCCTGCAAAACCATAGTTTTTATCGTTTCTGACAATTTTTACCGTAGGAAAATGAGTCTGTACAAAAAGAATAGAATCATCGGTTGAAAGGTTGTCTATTATATAAATATCTGCGTTCTGTGAAAAGCTGACCACGCTTGGAAGAAATTTTTCAAGCCAGTTTTTACCATTCCAGTTTAAGATGACAACTGCTAAATTGTTCGGCATCATTATATTTTTTCAGCATCAAACGTTTTAATGGAATCCTGGTACTTCCACTTTCTGTGGGACCAGAGATAATTATCAGGATGCTTGTTTAAAGTATTTTCCAGCAGCTGATGAAATTTTCTGACCACTTCATGTTCTGCAAACTTTTCACCTTCGGGATAGATCCTGTGATAATTTACCTGATAATAGCCTCGTTTTACCTTTTTCATTTCGCAGTAGATGAAAGCAAGGTCCATTCTGGTAGCAAGCTTATCATAGCCGATGAAAGCGGGGGTTCTCTGGTGAAGGAATTCCAAGCCGTAATTCACATTGGCAACGTGCGGTGTCTGGTCTGCCACAAACATATAGGCAGATTCACCATCGCTTTTGGACCTGAAGATATTCATGATCACTTCATTGGCTTCCAGTGCTTCATTCCCAAATTTGTTTCTTACTACTTTCATCTGGTTTTCCCAGAAATCACTGTTTACCTTTCTGTAGACCGGATGGCAGTGTTTCTGTGGAATAATTCTCGCAAGAGCGTTGATCCACTCCCAGTTAAAGACGTGTCCGGCAAGCATAATCACATTTTTGCCTTCTGCCTTAGCTTCGTGGAAGACTTCCTGATTAATATGCTGCATTCTTACCCTTGATTCTGTTTCGGAAATACTGAAAGATTTAATGGTTTCTACAAGATAATCGGAAAAATTAAGATAGAATTTCTTTCTGATGGCTCTGATTTCTTCTTCTGTTTTTTCAGGAAAAGAATTTCTGAGATTCTGGGTGATCACCTTTTTCCGGTAGCCTACCAGATAATAGTTTAAGAAAAACATAACGTCCGAAAAAATATACAATACTTTGAGCGGAAGCTTGGAAATGAAATATAATATTTTGATCAGGAAATTCATAAAACATGCAAATTTAGTGATAATAAAATTATGGTTCTATTTTTGCTTGCGATAAGTATTATTTTTTTTATTTTTATGTTATGAAAAAATTGTCGATCATAGCCTTTCTTGGATTAAGCATCGTTGCTTTTTCTCAGGAAAAAACAAATACACCGGAAGGAAGAAAGCAGGATAATGCTCTTCTGGTAAAAGCTGATCAAGCAGAACTGGATGCTAAAAAGAAAGCAGCAGAGGAAAAAGCGAAGCTGCCCAAACCTTATGATCCGAAAGCGAATGCTGAAGCTGATATTAATAAACTGATTGCCCAGGCGAAAAAAGAAGGGAAGAATATCATGATCCAGGCCGGTGGAAACTGGTGTATCTGGTGTCTACGTTTTAATAACTTTGTTCAGAATACTCCTGAACTGAAGGAAACGGTAGATAAAAACTATGTATATTATCACCTGAATTATTCACCGGATAATAAAAATGAAAAAGTTTTCTCCAAATATGTAGATATTAAAGAAAAGCTGGGTTATCCTTTTTTCATTGTTCTGGATAAAAACGGCAAAATAGTTCATGTTTTAAAAGACAGTTCGGTTCTTGAAGAAGGAAAAGGATACAGTAAGGAAAAAGTACAGGAGTTCTTTAACGAATGGGCTCCTAAATCATAAAAAAAACCGGGAAATTTTCCCGGTTTTTTTTATTTACAGTAACTTCCTGATCCAGCTTAATTTTTTATCCGAATAAGGCGGATATTTGATATCAGGCTCACCCCAGGTAGATTTTTCCAGGATAGATTTCTGATGAGAAAAGGCTTCAAAACCATAAGATCCGTGGTAGCTGCCGATACCTGAATTTCCAACTCCGCCAAAAGGCAGACGGTGGTTCCCTAAATGCATTATGACATCATTGATGCAGCCTCCTCCAAACGATAATTTCGCTGTAAAAATGTCTTTCTCCTCAGAATTCCGGGTAAAAAGATAGGCGGCAAGGGGTTTTTCCAGTTCAAGAATAGTATTGATGGCCAGATTGAAGTTGGTAAAACTGATGACCGGAAGTATCGGGCCGAAGATTTCTTCCTGCATGATTTCATCCTCCCAGTTTACATTATTCAGCAGGGTAGGCTCTATAAACAGTTTCCTTTCGTCAGAATTTCCGCCAAAATAAATTTTATCCTTGTTAATAAGCTTTACCAGCCGGTCGAAATTTTTGCGGTTGATGATTCTTGTATAAGAGTTGGCTTCCGGTCCGTATTTGAATTCCGTAATATATTTTCTCAACATTTCTAGGAACTGTTCGCGGACAGGTTCTTCAACCAAAAGATAATCAGGGGCAACACAGGTTTGTCCGGCATTGAGAAACTTTCCCCATACAATTCGTTTGGCAGCGACCTCCAGGTCGGCATCTTTGGTAACAATAGCAGGTGACTTTCCACCCAATTCAAGAACTACAGGCGTTAAATTTTCTGCAGCAGCCTGATAAACGATCTTTCCAACCTTGGTACTTCCTGTGAAAAATATTTTATCGAATTTCAGCTTTAAAAGTTCTGTAGTTTCGTCGATACCGCCTTCATAAACATACAGATATTCGGGAGGAAAGTTTTCATTAATGAGTCTGGCCATCAGTTTCATTGTATTTTCTGCAATTTCACTTGGCTTCAAAATACAGCAGTTCCCCGCTGCAAGGGCTGCAATGACAGGAGAAAATGATAGTTGGTAAGGATAATTCCAGGCACCTATGACAAGAACATTACCAAAAGGTTCGGGATGAATTCTGCTTTTTCCCAGCTGATTGGCCAGATTGGTTCTGACTTTTCTGGGCTTTGAAAGTGAATTTAAATTCTTCAGATAATAATCAATATCATTCAGGATAAAGGAAATTTCCGTGGTAAATGTATCAAACCTCGATTTACCAAAATCTCTGTCAATGGCTTCATACAAAAGTTCCTCGTTATTGATAACGATATTTTTAAGTTTCTCAAGATACATTTTCCTGAACTTGATACTCTTCGTCTGTTGCGTTTTAAAAAAATCTTTCTGATGATTTACGATTTCCTGAATATTCATACAAGCAAATTTCAGAAACTACAGCAAATTTTCGGCCTAAATTACATGATATTTCTTATCGCAATTTTCACAGGATGATACAGCAATAAAGCAAATGCTGTAACTAAAGCCAGCCAGAACAGTCCTGTAAAAATCTCCATATTGGAAAGAAGGATCGATTGCGCTGTTATTTTTGCTTTAAAAGCTCCGGCAGTCAGGGATAAAGACTCATTTACAGGGAGTCTGGATAGCTGAGCTCCGAATACCTGGTTCCACTGGCTGTAGAAAACGGGATTGGTATCTGTAAGGTTAAAGCTTAAGGTATCAGAATGCTTTAACGTTAAAAACAACATCAGGTTCTGCATCAAAGCATACCCGATCGCAGTGGTCCAGAAGCGCGTTGTTGTTCCTAAAGCAGTGGCATTGGCAACATATTCATCAGGCATTCCGGAAATTAAAAAGAAAACCAAAGGGGTAAACAGTAATCCCTGTGCGATTCCCTGCAGAAATAAAGGAGGACAGATGGTTGAAAGGGTAGTGTCCGGATAGAAGGTATAGGTAAACCATGCACAATCTATCGCCAGTAGCAGAAACCCGGTAAAGAAAACAATTCTGGAAGAAATACCACGCATCAGGCAGATTCCGGATAAAATAATACCGATAAGCGTTCCCGCCACATTCCAGTATTGAATATTCACAATATAATCCCACGGCCATTTCCAGACTGTTGCCATAACGCTGTAAACATTATTCAGTCCGGACCGGATCAGATAGAAAATGAAAAATAAAATCATTCCGGCGATAACATTTTTTGAACTAAAAACTTCGAAATGAAAGAGAGGTCTTTTGGAATTCCTCTGCTTAAGCATAAATAAACCTCCTGAAAGCAGAAATATAAAAAAGCACATCACTATGGTATCCGATTGAAACCACATCAGTCTTTTTCCATAAATAATAGCATATCCTCCAGACTGAAGACAGGCCCATAAGAGGAACCAGCTCGTGATATCCAGCTGATAAAGCGGCATTTTCGGGAAAAACCTGTTGGTATTAAACAAGGCAACTCCAATAATCAGGACAAAGACATGAAAATAAACCATCATCAGGATCATATGTTGGAAATCATAATTTTCAATGCTTGATTTCAGTAAAGAAGTGGTAACCGTTCCGCCTGTCAGCATAATGGTATACATGAAAAGGTAGGCGATTACTTTGGCATGCCTGGTTTTCAGTTCGGCAATGATCAGCGGGAGAAAAATAGCCCCTTCCAGAAGGCCGAAAATACCTTCCAGGAAACGGATAACCAGAATAACCTGGTAATTATTGGTGACGGACAGGATATACAGAATAATTACGGAAATGGAAGACATCAGCAGTACATAATATTTCACGCTGAAATAAGCCATAAACCGTTGTAAAACAAGCAGGGTAACTACAAATGTTCCGTACATCAGGATCATTAAATACTGGATGTCGTCCGAATCTACATCCATAAAAGAAGAGGTGAAGGCACTGTTGGAATGCAGCAGCGACAACAACATCAGGTGGGGAAACAATGCCAGTACCAAAAGCGGTAGCTTAAGCCATTGCGGGACCCATTTATGATAAACTGTATTATGTTGCATGGTTGTTGATGCGATGATTAGTTGATGTGATGATTAGTTTGATTTGATGATTTGATGATTTGGGATTTATTATTATGATGATCTGTTTTAATATCTGTTATCTTTCACATTAGCACATTAACACATTAACACATTAACACATTAACACATCATCAAATCATCACATTACCCATCATTACATTTTTTTCGCGCTTACCAGAACATTCATCCCGGATAGCAGTTTTTCATTGTTTTGATTCTTATCAAGAATAATTTTTACCGGAAATCTCTGCTCAATTTTAACAAAGTTTCCTGTGGCATTATCAGGTTTAACCAAAGAAAACTGAGACCCAGACGCTGGCGATACTGAAACTACTTTCCCTTTAAATTCAATATCCGGATAAGCATCTGCAGTGACAGTTACTTCCTGTCGGGTATCAATCTGCCCGAGTTGGGTTTCTTTGTAATTGGCAATGATCCATTTTTCTTTACTTACGATCTGTAGCAGAGCCTGACCTTCTTTAATCAGCTGTCCTTCCTGAATGGTTTTTTTTCCGACCCAGCCATCGTACGGGGCTGTAATAACCGTATAAGAAAGGAAAAGCCTGGCATTGTTCAGGTTGGCGGAACTTTGCTGGATCTGGCTTTTGACCGGAGCTACTTTAGTCTGCTGTTCGCTGGCACCCGCCCTTACTGCATTTTTTTGTTGTTCCAGTGCTAAAAGATTGGCTTTTGCCTGCTCATAAGAGGCTTTTACATTTTCAAATTGCTGTTCGGTAGCAGCATCTTCTGCAACTAAATTTTTATACCGGTTAAAATCCTGTTCTGTTCTCCAGATATCAATTTTTGCGGAAGCTATTTTAGCATCAATAATTTTAGAATCGCTTTCTTTTGTGTTGACACCGCTTTCAATGGTTGTGATATTTTCAGCATTGGCATGGAGGCCGGCTTCAGCCATTTTTACCTGGTTGATAAACTCCCTGTTGTCGATCACAATCAGGGTATCTCCTTTGTGTACGAACTGATTTTCTTCAAAACGAATGGTTTTAATAAATCCTGAAACTTTACTTGAAACCGGGGTAATGTACTGCTCAATCTGGGCGTCGTTTGTAGTTACATTTTTTCTTGAGAAAATATAAAAGCTTACCATTCCTGTAATTCCGCTGATGATCAGAATCCAGGCCAGCAGGGTAATTGTTTTGTTAATTCTTTTTTCCTTTTGTGTCAGTTGTTTCTTTGCCATAGTTTTTATAAGTTTCCAATCGTGTACTGGAGTTGATAGTATTTTAGTTGTCGGTTAATTTTTACGGAGATAAGGTTGGATTCAGCTTCCAGATACGCATTATCTGCATCGATAAGCTCTGTGATCAGGCTTAATTTATTTGCATATTTTGTTTTTACGATACGGTAGTTTTCTTTGGCCTGGCCTATGGCCTCTTCAGCAATCTTTATTTTCTGATCCGTTTCTTCAAACTTTTTGTATGCTTCATAGACGCTGTGCCTTATTTTTTCGTCGTTTTCCTCGATCTGTAATTTGGCCAGATCAATATTTTCCCGGGCTTCCTGCATTCTGTATTTGTTTTTATACAGGTTTTCGATAGGATAGGTAAGATTTGCACCCAGCATTCCCAGACGGTAGGCATAAGGTTCAGGAGGAAAGAACATCATATTGGGGTACTTGATGAAATATTCCCCTCCAGCCGTAATTTTAGGTAAATAATTCGCTTTTATAATTTTCTGATCCAATTCTTTCAGTGAAAGATTTTTATGGGACATTTCTACAGATTCGTTCTTGTTTAAAGCGGTTTCTGTCAGCTCTTCAATATAGGGAATCGTGGTTTTGTCGGAAATAAGGTTTTCTGTATCTACGTGCATTTCCTGATTTTCCGGTAAGGAAAGAATAGTTTTAAGCTTATGTTCCGCGATCTGGATATCATTGTCAAGTTCTGTCCAGCTCATCGTGTGGTTGGAAAGCTGTAAAGACGTTCTCAGCACTTCATTTACCGTCACCACTCCGTTGGCTTTTAAACTTTTTATCTGTTTGATATTGATGGAATCTTCTTTCATTTTATCATTGATAAGGCTTTGCTGCTCTTTTAAATGATGAATCTGAAGAAAGGCCGTAATGATCTCCATTTTAAGCTGTCTTTCATCCAGATGGGTTCTTAATGCCGAAATCTCAGTGTCTATAGATGCTTTTTTTTCTGTGTTCCTGATTTTCCCACCCATATAGACTGGAATGGATGCTGAAAGTGTGAAATCATACATCCCGTTGATGACATCATATTTGGTAGCTTTATTGAAAAAGCCGTTTTGATGCTGAAAGAGATTTGTCACCTGGTTATAGCTGGTGTGAAATTCTATATCCGGCAGTCTTTCCATCGCAAGGTCTTTTTCCCTGGTGGCAGACATTTCTTTTTTCAGATGGCTTATCTGTATGTTTTTGTTGTTTTTCAAACCGGTCTCAATAGCCTGCTGAAGGCTGAGATGCTGGTAATCGATCATTTGTGAATGTAAAAAACTGCCGGCCAGCAGCAGGCACAACGTCATGCACTGATACCGGCATGCGTTAAATATCATATTCATAATTTAATTAAAGGATTTTTGCTAGATTGATTTTGATGCAGCAAAGTTACGGAGTCACCTATAAGACCCGATTTGTGAAAACAGAAAAAGATTTGCTCATTTACGCCAATTCAAAAATTCTTTATACCTTTATGTAATGAACGACAGCCATTTTAAAGCAGTAGAAGAAGAGGATGCGGAATTTTATATTTACAACGTTCTTAAAGGGAATGTAACCACAGATATTCATCATCACAGTTCTGCCCAATTGGTTTATGCAGAGGGGGGAATAGTCCATGTTTTTACAGATCTCAAACACTGGTATCTTCCGGCAAGATGTTTTATGTGGATCCCAGCAGGAACGCCGCATTATATTTTTTCGACCAGTCCCAAAGTGGATCTTTATAATTTTTATTTTAAAAAAGAAGAAAATGAAAATGGCTTTTTTGATGAAATTAATATCTATTCAGTCAGCCATTTGTTGAGGGAAATGATTTTATATACGAAAGGCTGGGATGGCAAAATCACAAAAAATGACGGCGCAAAATACTATTTCCTCAAAGCTCTGAAAGGAATTCTTCCTGAGAAAAGAGATAAAAAACTGGCTTTTCCGGTTCAACATCCGTTTCCTAAAGACGAAACCCTGTTAAAGATTGCAAAATACATTCATGCCAACTTGGAAAAGCCTCTTACGATTGAATCTACGGCGAAAGAATTCGGTATGAGCACCAGAACCCTCTCCCGGAAATTTAAAGAGATTCTGGGGATGAATTACGTCCGTTTTCTCCGTGCTTTGAGGATTACCCGTTCTCTGGAGCTTATGCTGGAAGGAAAATACAATATGTACGAAATAGCCATGATGGTAGGATACAACAGCCTGTCCTCATTTAGTAATATCTTTAAAAAAGTTATTGGAGTACCGCCTACGGAGTATCAGCAGAAGCTGAGAGGGGATAGATAAGCTGCGTTGAAGGATTGGAAAGTAGGAGAGTTTTTGGGTGCGTGATTCGGGTTGCGAGCTCATGATATACTACAACCTAACGACTTCTTAGGTAATTATAAAGAATTTATGTCGAATCAAATTCCCCTTCCCTGAAGGGGTGGATTTTTGCATCGCAAAAAGACGGGGTAGTTAAAAATATTCTCAAACCTAACCATTTCATTTTACAGAAATTAATACAAAAAAACCACTTCAAACGAAGTGGTTTTGTATTTCGAGAAATTCAGCTTACTAAGCTTCTTCTTCAGATTTTACTTCCTCTTTTTTAGCAGCTGGAGCAGCTACTACAGGAGCGTCAGATACGATGTCGAACTCATAGTTGTATTCAACATTTCTGTGAAGTCTGATAAGAGCTGTGAATTTACCAGTTCTCTTGATGGTGTTACCAGGAATTTTGATGTATTTTTTCTCTACAGAAACACCAGCTTTTCCTAAAGCTTCAGCAAGATCAGCATTGTTGATAGATCCGAATAATTTATCACCAGAACCTACTTTTGCAGGAATAGTAATAGATGTTTTCTTCAATTGCTCAACTACACCGTTAGCTGTAGCAATTAATTTAGCTTCTTCTTCTTTTCTAGCCTCTAAAGTAGCTTCTAAAGCTGCTTTGTTTTTAGGAGTAGCTAAAAGTGCAAATCCTTGAGGGATTAGGAAGTTTCTTGCATAACCAGGCTTTACGCTTACTGTATCAAACTCAAGTCCTAAGTTTTCTACGTCTTTTTTTAGGATGATATCCATTGTTGTTGTCCTTTTTTTAGATGTTAGAAGTTAGATATTAGAAGTTAGGCTTAAGCCTTTTATTCTGACATCTGAAATCTAAAATCAAGTTAGAATTAATTATTTTATTCAGCAACAAAAGAAGAGGTTGCCCTCTTCTCTTATTTATTTTTTTGTCTTATTTCAATAAGTCAGCTACGTAAGGTAGTAAAGAAAGGTGTCTTGCTCTTTTGATAGCAGCAGAAACTTTTCTTTGGTATTTTAAAGAAGTTCCAGTGTATCTTCTTGGTAAGATTTTACCTTGCTCGTTTACGAACTGTAACAGGAAGTCAGCATCTTTGTAATCAACGTGCTTAATTCCGTATTTTTTGAATCTACAATATTTCTTTTCAGATTTAGTATTGATATCAAGTGGAGTAAGGAATTTTACTTCAGATTCTCCTCCAGCTGAGGCTTGTTTAGCCATTTCGTCTATTGCCATGTCTTGTCTTTTTTAAAAATAGGGTTAATAATTAAGCTCTAGCTGCTTTGATTTTAGTTCTTCTAGTTACAGCATACTCAACAGCGTGCTTGTCAAGTTTTGTAGTCAGGTAACGGATTACTCTTTCGTCACGCTTGAATGCCAATTCTAAATCAGCAACTACAGTACCTTCACCTTTAAACTCGATTAAAGTGTAGAATCCGTTCTTTTTCAATTGGATCGGATAAGCTAGTTTTTTTAATCCCCAGTTTTCTTTGGCAACGATTTCACAGTTCTTTTCTTTTAAAAGATCTTCAAATTTTTTCACTGCTTCCTCTACCTGAGCATCAGATAGAACGGGAGTTAAAATGAAAACAGTTTCGTAATTGTTCATAATGTTAAATGAATTTGTTAATTATTTCGAGGTGCAAAATTAGAAAATATATTTATAATATGCAATACCGGGAGTTAAATTGTTTCGGGTTTCGTGATGTGGGTTCCGGATTCAAAGTTTAAGGTTTAATGTTTTAGGATCAAAGCATTTTATTAAAGTTTAAAAAACCAGCAACTCATAACTAGCAACCAGCAACTGAAACTCCGCATCCCGCATCCCGAACCACGGAACTAATCTTTACTTCTGATCTCTGTCAGGAAATTCACTTTAATCACATCATATAAGGAATGTCTGCTTACCAGAATAGAGGCAAGGGAAGAGACCATGCCAGCCAGCATCAGATGAAAGATAAGGGAATGCCTGTCGGTCATTTCAAGTACAATAATTGCAGAGGTAAACGGCGCCCTGGTAATTCCGGTAAGGAAGGCGACCATTCCTCCAAGAATGACAACATTTGTTTCGTTAGGAGTTAAATGAATGGCTCCTGAGATCACAGAACCTATACTGGCTCCTGCTGTAAGGGCCGGGGCAAAGATTCCACCTGCGCCACCCGATGTAAAAGAAAGAGCAGGACCAAGCATCCTTAAAATAGGGACATACCATTCTTCATGTTTGTCTTTGGTGAAGAGAACCCTTTCCATAATTTCTTTTCCTGAGCCCAGAATTTCACGGTTGATAAAATAGGCAATAGAAGCAATGAATAGGGCACAAAGAACGAGGAAAAGAACATTGGCTCTGTCGGTTTTAAGCTTTCTTTTTTTCCAATCATTCATTTTAAGCATCATGACGGAAAGCTGGCTGGCCAGAATTCCGGCCGTTCCCGCTACAAGAATAATGGGGAACATCACCATCAGAGAAACATCATTGGTTTTCGGATAACCTAAATATAAATAAGATCCTGCTAAAGTCTGTGCAGTTAATCCTGCAATGATCACAGCAGTGAATAAGGCCGTTTTAAAATAATTGATGTGGGTTTTGGAAAGCTCTTCCACAGCAAATACAATTCCTCCCAAAGGCGTATTGAATGCTGCCGCAAGTCCTGCCGCTGCACCTGTCATGATCATATTCTTCTTGGAGATCTTCGGCCACCAGTGGGGCAGATATTCATTCACTTTCCTGAAAACAGAGCCGGCGATCTGGATGGTAGGGCCTTCTCTTCCCACAGCTCCGCCGCCGATTACCAGAACTACGGATGAAATGATTTTGAAAACAATAATCTTTAAACTAAGAAGGCTTCTGATCTTGGTGTGTTCTTTTGGATTGGCCAGTTCTACCGCTGCCATCACTTGCGGAATACCGCTGCCTTTGGCATTCGGGGCAAATTCCTTTACCAGCCACCAGGAAAGAACAAAACCTATCGGAGCAATGATAAAGATCATCCAGGCGTGCCAGTTCATGATGAAATTCAGGAGGTGTTCTCCCCATGCGAATATCTTGGCATACATCACGGCAAAAAATCCTGTGATGACAGAGCCTATCCAGAAAGGAATTGCCTGCAGCAGATTATTTTTCAGCTGTTCGTTGCGAATGTTATCGAAAGACTTTTTTAGGCCTTTTCGGAGGAGGAAGAGAATTTTCAGCATTTTGTATTTTTGTGGTGTAAATTTACAGCTAAATGATCAATGATATAATTTTTCTCAATTAGATAAATTCAATTTTCAAATTTTAAACAGTTTTGTCTTAAAGATAAAATTATTACCCAGATTTTCAAATAAAAAATCCCGACTTTCGCGGGATTGATTGTATTGAACGATTGGTTTTTAAATCTATTTAATTTTTTGTTGTTAAATTCTGTATTTTGTTAATCATATTTGAAGCATTAGTGTTTTCAGGATTTAACTCTAAAGATTTTTTATAACTTTCCAGGGCCAACGTATAATTTTTAACTGAAAAATACCCTTCGCCCAGGCTATCAAAAGCGTTGGCTGACTGAGGTTTTTCTTTAACATTTAATGCAAAAACTTTTACAGCTTCGTTAGCCCTTGAGTTTCTGAGTAAAATATATCCGACATTATTTAACGTACCTTCAAAATCCCATTTTAGGTCTTTTGCTTTGATCTTGTAGTAATTTTTTTCAGCATCGGGATTATTCGGTTTAGCAAATTCAGCAATAATGGATTCTTCTGCCAGCAGATAATTATCGGTTAAATTTTTGTCCATAATAGCTGCAAGATGATTAATCATGTGATATTGCGCAGGGAAAAAATTATATCCGTTTGACATCATAATAATTGCCATATTATTTTGTGGAAAAATCCTGTAAGCGCTAACATTTCCACCAGAAAAACCATAAGACGGAATATTATTCGTTTTATTGATTTCCCAGCCATAGGCAAAAACATCTTTTTTGTTTCCATACTCAAATGGCTGCCACATCATGTCTTTCGTTTCTTGATTAAGAAAATCATTTTTACTCAAATGGCTGCACCATTTTAAAAATGCGGGCAGGGTAATGGCTAGTCCATTTCCCGGATAAGCCTTTTTTCCTTCGACATCTGTAGACTTTTCATATTTTTCCGTTTCCGGATTGTAGTTATACTTTACAATACGATTGGGAATTTTTTCAAGAGCATTTGAAGAAAAAACTACCTGGTTTTTAGCATCATAAAATTGACTGTTCAAAATGAAATCCCCGAAAGATTGCCCTGTGATTTTCTCAATAATCATCGAAAGAAGCATATAATTCGTTTGATTATATCTGAACTCATTTCCCGTTTTAAAATCCATCTTTTCTTTGCTTAAACGTTCAATAGTTTTAGAACCGGAATATTCGGGTAAAATATCACTGAAAGCAATAAAATCCGGTATTCCTGAAGAATGGGTCAGGAGGTTTTTTACTTTGACATTTTGCCAGTCTTTCGGGAGGTTTTCGACATATTTTGAAATATTGTCTTCTAAAGATAATTTTCCCTGTTCAATCAACTGAAAAATGCCGACATTGGTCATTAATTTTGAAGTTGAATAGATCCTAAACATTGAACTCTGGCTTATTTTTTTCTGATCTTCCAGATTTTCTGTGCCGTAATACTGCTCAAAAATTACTTTACCATCCTTTAAAATGCCAATAGCCAAACCTGGAATTTGGTTCGTTTTAATGGCTTCTTTTACATAATTATCAATTAATTTGAACTGACTGGCTTGTTGTGAAAAAGCAACGGCAGAAATATGTAAAGCTAAAGCTGCCAGAAGAATTTGTTTCATATTTTGGGAATATTGGTTTTTGCTTTTATTATAAAACAGTTGAAAAGATATTCTGTTACATCGTTAGTTCATATTTGCTATAAAACGTTACAGTTTTTTGAAGTGATCAAAGGAATTTTATCTTCAGTATTTAAAATTATTATAGGGTAAATTTTCCCTATTCATCACGAAAAATAAAAAGCTTCCCTTTTGAGGAAGCTTTTATATTGATAATAATTAAATCTGTGGGTTGAACACTGTAATATACCCTATACAATAAAGAACCAGCATAACAGCAGTAAATATCAGATTGGTATTCCTGAGAGTATATTTTTTGTTGATGTGCAGGATGAATGTTTCAATAAGAATACCAGCAAGCCATACTGCATGAAATCCAAACATAAATATTAGGTAACCTAAAACATCCCAGCCGTTGGAATTAAGTATGACTATGGTAAAACCAATGGTTCCCACTATTAATATTCCAAGACGGATAAGAATATGCTTTTGAATATCTTGCTTCTCTTCTGAAACGAATACTTTTTCATCTTCTTTGATTTCGAAAAGTTCTCTTAACTCTTTATCCATCATTACTGTTTTTGGTAGAGCTTTATAAAGAATGGCAAGATGCCGATATAACCCAGGAGGCTTAATACACCACAAACACGGTAGACGGACATGATATCATTAATGTTGAAAAAGCCTATGACAAATTCAACAAAATAAGTGGCAATGATGACGCATAACGAAATTATTGCAAGTAAAGTTACTTTTTTCATATTTTGAGATGGAGTTGTAATATTTATTTAAGATTATTGTTTCACGGTTAGTTTCGTCATTGATTCAAATGTACAGATAATCTTTTAATAGAAAAAACCTCCGAAAAGATCGAAGGTTTTGTATGGTAAGATGTTTTGATAAGCTCCACATAATTTTTTAAAAAATGGTCACTTATCCATCATCATCTGTTAAATTTCTGTATTCAGGTCCCAGTTCTGAAGATAATCGTGAACATGCTTCAGCATCATTCCACCTAACGATCCGTCTACCACTCTGTGGTCATAAGAGTGAGACATGAACATCAGCTGACGAATAGCAATTACATCCCCGTCTTTAGTTTCAAGAACAGCAGGCTTCTTAACGATAGCACCGATAGCTAAAATAGCCACCTGAGGCTGAGGAATAATAGGTGTACCCATCAGGTTTCCGAAACTTCCTACGTTGGAAATAGTATAAGTAGCTCCCTGAGTGTCTTCAGGTCTTAATTTCTTGTTTCTTGCTCTGTAAGCCAGATCGTTGATCGCTTTTGCCAAACCTGAAAGTGACAGCTGGTCAGCATTTTTGATAACAGGAACGATAAGGTTTCCATCTGGTAAAGCAGTCGCCATACCGATATTGATATTTTTCTTTTTAATGATATTCTCTCCGCTTATGGAAACATTGATCATTGGGAAATCCTGGATAGCTTTCACTACAGCTTTCACGAAAATCGGCATGAAAGTCAGTTTTTCACCCTCACGTTTCTCAAAAATATCTTTATGCTTGTTCCTCCATTTTACGACATTGGTAACGTCTGTTTCAATGAAAGAAGTAACATGCGGAGCAATCTGTTTTGCTTTTACCATGTTTTCAGCAATGATTTTTCTCATTCTGTCCATTGGAATGATCTCATCACCTGCTGCTACAGGAACTGTGGAAACCGGTGCTGAAGCCACAGCCTGTGGTGCTGCCGGAGCTGAAGTTTGTACAGGGGCTGCCTGCTGAGCCGGCTGATTTCCTCTGTTGGAAACGTAGCCTAATATATCTTCTTTTGTAATTCTTCCTTCTAAACCGCTTCCTTTAATTGATTTAAGCTCAGATTCGGAAATGTTTTCCTGCTGTGCAATTGATTTTACAAGTGGAGACAGGTAAAGGTCACCCGAGAATTCCACATTAGAAGCAGTAGCCTGTAACGGCTGTTCAATAGTCTTTAAAGTTTCCGGATCAGGGGTGGCTGCCGGGGCCTCTGTTGTTACTTCTTCTGAAGCTGTATTTCCGCCTTCTCCCTCAATTTCTAAAATAGCAATGGCTTCACCAACTTTAGCAACTTCGTCCTTTTGTTTCAGGATTTTTACAATTTTCCCCGAAACTGGTGTCGGAACGTCTGAATCTACCTTATCTGTTGCAATTTCAACTACGGAATCATCCTCTTTTACATTATCACCTTCATTGAATAACCAAGTGATAATTGTCGCTTCCATAACACCTTCTCCCATGGAAGGAAGCAATAATTTGTATTCTGCCATTTTTAATTTTTAGATTTTGACAAATATATAAAAAAAATCGGTTTTTTTATGAAATATATAATCTTAGACAAATTCAACGTAAATATTCTCGCCTACATTGAGTCCAAACAGGCTTTTTGCCCCGTTTTTTTTACTTCCTTTATAGATGGTAAGCTCCAAAAGCTGACTGTCATTGAAGATTGCTGCCGACTGCCCGTGAAATTCCGTTTCCCTGTCCCAGTCCGAAACCACTTCCGTATGGCTGGAATATACCCTCGAAAGTGTTAAATTTCTGAATTTTATAGTGAAACCTTCATTTCCCTTACCGCTGCTTTCGAAAAAGTCTTTGCTGATATTTGAGATTATATTTCCGAAATTATCAATATAGGTGACTTCGCCAATGATCATTTTTTCAGATTCATTGAAAACCGGTTTCGGGAAAAGAAGCTGTTTGGAGGTATCTATTTTCCTTCCGATCACTTCAGGAAGTCCGCCATTGGCCAGATGCACTGCTGCAGGCACAAAAACGTCAGTAGACGTGAAGTTGATCACATCATCGAAGCGGTTGTTTAAGGTAATTTCGTAGATGGCTTCCGGCTTTATATCAAAAAAGATAAGGCTTAAAAGGCCGTTGTCAGCTGCTAAAAAATAAGAACCGTCTGCCTTGTACAGGATATTTTTCCTTGATCTGTTGTAAAAACTGTCTACAGAAAGGATATGAATGGTTCCTTTTGGAAAATATTTATAGGCATTCCGTACTATATATGAGGTCTGTATGAGGTTGAAAGCCTGTATATCATGGCTAATATCAATAATATTAACCTTAGGATTTAGAGACAGGATTTTGCCTTTTACAGCGGCAACTCTGTAATCTAAATTTCCGAAATCCGAAGTAAGGGTAATAATCGACATGGATTGTGATAGAATAAATAGTGTTTCCTGCAAAGTTATTTAAAATATAAAGAAAGCCCCAAAAGATTGTAGAAAAGAATTGATATAAATTTGAAAAAAAGCTTTAATTTTAAAATCTAAATAAAAATAAAATACTGCATGTTTGAATTGACATATGATTTGGAGGACATCGATGTAAAGACCTTCTATGGCGTTAATAACCAATATTTCAACTTATTAAAATCAAGCTTTCCCACGCTTAAGATCACAGGAAGAGACCATTTTGTCTTTGCTATGGGCAACCAGGAGGCTCTAGATATATTAAAACAAAAACTGGATAATCTCGTAAAATTTATCTCTGAAAATAATTCGATCGCTTTAAAAGACGTTGAAAATGTCCTGAATATTAAGGACGAAAATGAAAAACAATTGATTTTTGATCAGGATATCATTGTAAAAGGCGTTAATGGCAAGATCATCAAAGCGAAAACGACCAACCTTAAAAAACTGGTTAAAGAGACCGAGAAAAAAGATATGGTTTTTGCCATCGGGCCTGCGGGAACCGGAAAAACCTATACCAGTGTGGCATTGGCAGCAAGAGCTTTGAGAGATAAGCAGGTAAAAAGAATTATCCTGACCAGACCCGCTGTTGAAGCAGGGGAGAGTCTTGGATTCCTGCCGGGAGACCTGAAAGAAAAACTGGATCCTTATTTACAGCCGCTATATGACGCATTGAGGGATATGATTCCTCACGAAAAGCTGGAAGGATTTATGGAGAAAAAAGTAATTGAAGTAGCTCCGCTGGCCTTTATGAGAGGGCGTACACTGGATGATGCCTTTGTAATTCTGGATGAAGCCCAGAACACGACCCATGCCCAAATGAAAATGTTCCTGACAAGGATGGGGATGAATGCCAAATTTATCATCACCGGAGACCCAACCCAAATCGATTTGCCGCCGAAACAGCAATCCGGGTTGAAGGAAGCGATGAGAATTCTCAGAGATGTTAAAGAAATTGGTTTTGTACACCTTACAGAAGAAGATGTGGTAAGACATCCTGTAGTGAAAAAGATCATTCTGGCGTACAACGAAGAAGACAAAAGGCTAAAAGATTAGTTTCTCTGTGAATTTTGTTGTTATTAATTTTTTTACATTTATGATTGATTATTTTTAATAATATTTTAGCCACTATTTGGTGTTTTAAAAAAAAAGCTTAGTTTTGCCACCGAATACTAAAAAATAATCATGAAAAAAATTTTACTAATTGCAGCAGCGGCTGTAGTTGGCGCTAATCTGAGCGCTCAAGAAACGAGATTTGGAGCTAAAGCTGGTTACTCACTTTCAACTTTAAAATTTAAAGACAACGGGGATTCTGAAAACACAGATCCTTCACACACTTTCTATGTAGGTGCTTTGGTAGAGCATAAACTAAGTGATAAATTTGCTCTTCAGGGTGAAGTTTTATACTCACCACTGGGAGGTAAAATCACTGAAAGGGTGGAGGATGAGGATGAAGCAGGTACATTCTTTAACATTAAGAACAAGACCACTTTCGGAACTATTTTGATTCCTGTTTCTGCTAAATACTTTATTACAGAAGGTTTATCGGTTTCTGCCGGAGCAAGTTTCGGACTTATCATTTCTGCAAAAACAAAAACGGTAGCAGATCTTGGTTTGGGAATGATTCCTGGATTCGAAATTTCTGCAGATGATGAAAGAGACATTAAAGATCAGGTAAATACTCTGAATATCGCTCCTTTCTTAGGTGCTGAATATGCATTGGAAAACGGATTATTCTTCGACGCAAGATACAACATGGGAGTTTCTAACTTAGCTAAAGATTCCGGAGACGGAAAACTGACTAACAGCTTCTTTCAGGTAGGTGTTGGTTTCAAATTCGGAGGAAACTAATCTTTCAGAACTTGTAAAAATAGGAAGCGGGCCAAATTTGGCCCGCTTCTTTTAGTTGTGGATGAACCTCTGCTGTTAATTTTATGTTAATAATAAAAATAATTAGTAATTTTGTGGCATCAATCAAACTATTTAAAAAATGAAAAAGTTATTTTTACTAGGTGCTTTTGCGCTGCTGGGCGGTGCTGCACAGGCGCAGGAAGGTTTTAAACTGGGTGGTCATATCGGTGTTCCGGTAGGAGATGCCAGCGATGCCTCTTCATTTACATTAGGAGTAGATGCTGCTTATATGTGGAATATCACAAAAGGACTTGACCTTGGGGTGGCAACAGGATATTCTCATTTCTTTGGAAAAGATCATTTCGATGATTTCGGATTTATTCCTGTAGCGGTTTCCGGAAAATATAAATTCTCAGGAGCGCCTATCTTTGTAGGATTAGACCTTGGATACGGAATTTCTGTAAAAGATGGGGTAGACGGTGGTTTCTACGCACAGCCTAAGTTTGGTTACCAGATGGCTACAGGTGAGCTTTATTTAGGGTATCAGACGATCAGCAACAAACGTGATTACGGTTGGTATAGAGCCAACTGGAACGTAGGTGCTATTAATCTAGGATACAATTTCTTCATTAAATAAGAAAAAGTAGAAAATAATTCAGAACTCCGGCTTTTAAGCCGGAGTTTTTATTATGTATTAAAGTATATTTTGTGTAAAAGAAAAAAAATTGTTTTTAAATATAAAAATTGGCTTAATATTAAGACTAATATGTTAAATATTAACGGCTTAACATCATAATTATTGATGTCTACAGCGAAAAGCATGTGATTCAAAGAAAATATAAAAATTAAAAAAAATAACTATATCAGCCTTCAATTAGTAAATTGTAATGTTTTTATTCATAAAATTGTGAAAAAACCAAAACACTACTGTTATTATGTTTTATTCCTGTAAAAAGCCAATATTGATCAATGATATTAATCACATTAACAAATTTTAATATTAGCAATACCCACTGTAAATTTGCCCTCAGAAAGTATTAAAATTTTTTAAAAATGAAAAAATTATTATTAGCGGGTGCTGTTGCACTTTTTGGTTTATCAAATGCACAGATCGCAAAAGGTACTGCATATCTTTCAGGACAAGTTGGTTATTCTCAGGAAGAAAACAACAACAATGATACTAAAGTTGAAAGCTTCAGAATCGTTCCAACTGCTGGTTACTTTGTAGGTACTAACCTTGCTGTAGGTTTAGGAGTAGGTTATGCAAGTGATAAAGTTACTAAAACTACAACTGGATCAATCGGAGGAGGAAGCTTTGTTTCTGAATCAAAAAGTACTCAGTCTGCATTTGTTGTTGCTCCTTTCGTAAGAAAATACTGGACTTTGGCTGATAAATTATATATCTTCGGTCAATTAGAAGTTCCAATGGAATTCGGGCAAATTAAAGATGAAGCTACTACAACATCTACTATTGGTTCAACTACGAATACTACATCTACTTCTGATAAAGCTAACTACACTTCAATCGGTGTAAACGTTAAACCAGGTTTAGATTATTTCTTAAACAAAAACTGGAGCATTGAAGCTACTATCGGTGAATTTGGATACAACACTTCTAAATTAGACGTTGATGGTGCTAAGAGCGTAAACAACTACAAGTTCGGTTTGAATTTATCGGCTGTAACTTTCGGAGTTAAATATGTATTTGCTAAGTAATTAACAAAGCATTTGTAAACATAGAAGCCCTAATTATTTTAGGGCTTTTTTTATCTTTAAAAACATTTTTTAAATAAATAACCATGAAAAAAATCTTATTGGCATCAGCTCTTGCTTTTTGTGCAGGAATGAATGCGCAGACAAAATTCGGTGTAAAAGCTGGCTATGCCTTATCAAAACTGAACTCAAATGACGATCTTGACGCGTTTGAAGGCGTAAGCGGAGGCTTGAAATCTAAATCCGGCTTCTATGTAGGTGCTTTGGTAGAACATCAATTCAATAGTAAATTTGCTGTACAGGGAGAAGTTCAGTATGCAAATCTGGGTGGAAAGGTTGAAGTTTCAACAATGGGAATTACTGTTACAGAAAAATTCAATTTCAACAGAATTGTAGTTCCTGTAACTGCAAGATATTATGCTACCCCTGAACTTGGAGTATACGTAGGACCTTTTGTGAGCTTCAGAACAAATACAAAAGTAAATATTGATGTATCGGGCGGAATGGGTAATCAACAGGCTATCAATGAAGGCGAACAATTCCTTGAAAAGAATTTTGATGATAACCTTAAATCTGCTGAATTCGGCTTGGTTTTAGGGGCTGATTATAATGTATATAAAGGATTATTTGTAGATGCCCGTTACAGCTTCGGTCTTACCAATATGATCAAAGATCCTGTAAACGACGAAAAACTGAAAATGAATTTCTTCCAGATCGGATTAGGATATAAATTCAAATAAAGAATAAAAAAACTCTCAGAATTTCTGAGAGTTTTTTATATCGTTTTTGTATCAGATACTGTTATTTTCCGAACATTCCGCCCATTCCAGGCATATTCGGCATTTTGCTCATCATCTGCATCATCTGTTTTCCCTGAGGTCCCTGCATCATCTTCATCATTTTACCCATCTGCTCGAACTGCTTCATCAGCTGATTCACATCTTCGATCTTTCTTCCTGCTCCTTTTGCAATTCTCTGTTTTCTCTGGGTATTGATGATAGAAGGTCTTCTTCTTTCGTCAGGCGTCATAGAGTAGATGATAGCTTCAATATGCTTGAAAGCATCGTCACTGATCTCAACGTCTTTGATTGCCTTTCCAACCCCCGGAATCATTCCCATAAGGTCTTTCATATTACCCATCTTTTTGATCTGGTTAATTTGCTTAAGGAAATCATCAAAACCGAATTCGTTTTTAGCGATTTTCTTGTGAAGTTTTTTAGCTTCTTCCTCATCAAACTGCTCCTGAGCTCTTTCCACCAGGGAAACAACGTCTCCCATTCCTAAGATCCTGTCTGCCATCCTTTCCGGATAGAAAAGATCCAAAGCTTCCATTTTCTCACCGGTAGAGATGAATTTGATCGGTTTTTCAACTACAGAACGGATGGTTAAAGCAGCACCCCCTCTTGTATCACCGTCTAATTTGGTAAGAACAACACCGTCAAAGTTTAATGCATCGTTGAATGCTTTTGCCGTATTTACAGCATCCTGACCCGTCATGGAATCTACCACGAATAAAGTTTCATGAGGCTTGATGAAGTAATGTACAGACTTGATCTCGTTCATCATCTGCTCATCAATAGCAAGACGTCCTGCTGTATCGACGATTACTACATCATGACCGTTGGCTTTTGCAAAATTAATGGCATTTTCAGCAATAGTAGAAGGATTGGTTGAACCTTCCTCTGTAAATACCGGAACCCCGATCTGGCCACCCAATACCTTAAGCTGATCAATTGCTGCAGGACGATAAACGTCACAGGCAACCAATAAAGGTTTTTTGCTTCTTTTGGTTTTTAAATAATTGGCAAGTTTTCCGGAAAAAGTTGTCTTACCCGAACCCTGAAGACCCGCAATAAGAATTACGGTAGGTTTTCCCGAAAGATTGATCCCTTCCTGAGAACCTCCCATCAGATCTACCAATTCGTCATGAACAATTTTCGTCATCAGCTGTCCCGGAGTAAGGGAAGTAAGAACGTTCTGTCCTAAAGCTTTATCCTGAACTCTTTTCGTAAGATCCTTTGCAACTTTATAGTTAACGTCAGCGTCTACCAGCGCTCTACGGATTTCCTTTACGGTTTCCGCTACGTTGATCTCTGTGATTTTTCCGCGGCCGGAAATATTATGTAGAGCCTTGTCTAATTTATCCTGTAAACTATTAAACATATTTATTGTAAATTATAGGTTTGCAAAAATAAGGAATTTTTAGCACATCCAAAATGTTATCTGTAGGTAATATTATATATAGAGAAAAAATGATAAAAATCAAATCGCGTAAAATTCAATAGAAAAAGTCTATTTTTGCGATCAGTTAAAATAAGCCTTATTAATTAAGAAGGTTGAAAATAGTTTATAATGAAATTGAATCCTAATATTCTTGTCACAGTATTATTCTTTCTAACATTCCTGATTCATTTTTCTCTTTGGAAATTTGTTTTTCACCTGGATGAGATTATTATTGTTAAATTTTATCTTTTTTTAAGTGTAATGTTTATGATGATGATTACATTAATTATTTTAATTAATAGGGTAGTACCAGAATTTTTAGGATTATCTGTCATTGGTCTTATCTTACTAAAATTCGGATTAATGTATTTAATTCGTAAAAAATTGAACTTTGAAGTAATTCCTGGCTATAAATTTCATTTTATATTGCCGTATTTCGTCCTGACCACGCTACTTACGTACTATGCAATCAGGCTGATTAATCATGACAAAAAACAGTAAAATTATTTATTGAAACTAGAAAAAATATTATATTTTTGCACAACGAAAAAAACCTATCAATGTTTAAGAAATTCGCAGTTTTATTCTACAGTATTTTTGTATTAAACTTAGTGTCTGCACAGCACGGTGAGGCTGCTGCCGGGACAGCTCCTGTTCAAGAGCTTTCAGAGAAAGACAAAACAAGTAAAGAAAACAAAGAGTTCATCGATCATCACTTGTTGGATGCTCACGACTTCACATTGATGGTGGATAAAGAAGGTCATCATATTGGTTTCCCTCTTCCTGTTATTTTTTATGATAATGGTTTTCACTCATTCATGAGCAATAAAGAAGGTTTTATGCATGGGGAACCTACTGAAGTAGATGGCTCTTATTATAAATTGCACCACGAAAAAATTTATAAAACAGATGCTGCAGGAACTTTAACACTTGGTGAGGATGGTCATCCTACTAATGAGAAGCCTTTAGATCTTTCTATTACTAAGAGTGTACTTATTATACTATTAGTTTCCACCTTTATGTTGGTGTTATTTGGTGGAATGGCTAAATCTTATAAAAAATCTGTTGTTCCTACCGGAGCTGCAAGATTCTTAGAGCCATTAATTATTTTTGTTAGAGATGAAGTAGCTATTCCGAATATCGGTCATAAATATAAAAGGTTTATGGGTTATCTGTTAACTGTATTCTTCTTTATATTATTTCTTAACGTATTAGGATTAATGCCTTTCGGAATCAATGTTACAGGTAATATTACCATGACATTCTTTTTAGCGATCCTTACTTATTTAATTACTACATTCTCTGCTAATAAAGATTACTGGAAGCATATTTTCTGGATGCCTGGAGTTCCTGTACCAATGAAATTGATTATGCTACCAATCGAATTATTAGGAACAATCACTAAGCCTTTTGCATTAATGATCCGTCTTTTTGCTAACATGACTGCTGGGCACATCGTAGTAATGAGCTTGATCGGATTGATCTATGTATTTAAGAATTTTGTAGCAGGTGTTGCATTCCCGTTCTTGACATTAGTAATCTATTTATTGGAAGTTTTAGTAGCATTCTTACAGGCTTATATCTTTACAATGTTATCAGCCCTATTTATTGGAATGGCAGTAGAGGAGCATGATCATGAACATCATGCAGCTCATTAATTAAAAATTGTAAATTAAAAGTAAAAACAAATTTTTTAAAATTATATATTATGGAAATCCCTAAAATTGTAGGTGCTGGTATCGTAGTACTAGGTGTAGGTATCGGTCTTGGTAAAATCGGAGCTGCTGCTCTTGAAGCTATCGCTAGACAACCTGAACAATCTGGAAAAATCCAAACAGCTATGCTTATCGCTGCTGCACTTGTTGAAGGTGTTGCGTTTGCTGCTCTATTCGCAGTAAACTAATTAAAATCAAACCATTACCCGTAACGGTTGGTTACAGGTAATGGTTATTTAAGAAAAAAGTAATAATTATTTATACATTTATATAATGGAATTAATTCACCAGTTTTCATCAGGATTATTTATTATCCAGTCTGTTATTTTTCTAGCATTATTATTTTTGTTAGGTAAATTCGCTTGGAAACCTATTTTAAAATCAATCAACGACAGAGAAACTTCTATTGTTGATGCTCTTAATCAGGCTAAATTGGCTAGAAAAGAGATGGAGACTTTAAAAGAGGATAACGAAAGAATTATTCGTGAAGCTAAAATCGAAAGAGATGCTATCCTTAAAGAAGCCAGAGAAATTAAAGATAGAATCGTAGGTGAGGCTAAAGATGCTGCTAAAAACGAAGGAGACAAAATGATTGAAGCGGCTAAGCAAACTATCCAGACTGAGAAGAATGCTGCTATGGCAGACATCAAAACTCAAATCGGTGCTTTATCTGTAAACATCGCTGAATCTATCCTTAAGCAGAAGTTGGATAACAACGAAGCTCAAAACGAATTAGTTCAAAATTATCTAAACAAATCAAACCTTAACTAAGAATGCTTACATCTAAAGTAGCTAAAAGATACGCACAGGGACTGATTGATTTCACCAATGAATCAGGTCAGACCGCTGCTGTATTTTCTGAAATGAAAGATGTAGTGAAGATCATGTCTGAATCTAAGGATTTGAACAAATTTTTCCTTACGCCTTACATAGATTCCAAAAAGAAAATAGAGGCAGCAAACGAAATTTTTAAAGGTTTTTCAGCTTCTTCACAAAACCTGATCAGATTAGTGATCAAGCATGGACGTGAGAGCCAGTTGAAAAATATCGCTCAGGAGTTTATCAATAAAGTAGAGGATATCAACGGAGTACAGAGAGTAACTCTTACAACAGCGACTCAGCTTTCCAAAGAGAACATTGATCAGATACTAAGATCTACCAATCTGGTAAAAGCAGGTTCAAACTTTGATCTGAACTTAAATGTAAAACCTGAAATTTTAGGGGGATACATTTTAAGAGTAGGAGATCAGCAGGTAGATGCGTCTGTAAAGACCAAGCTAAACCAAGTTAAAAAAGACTTTCAGTTAAATTAAAGAAAAACAACCATACAATGGCAGAAATAAATCCGGCAGAAGTATCTGCGATCTTAAAACAGCAATTGGCCAACTTCGACACTCAATCCAACGTTGAGGAAGTAGGTACAGTTTTAACCATCGGTGATGGTATTGCTCGTGTATACGGGTTAGAAAACGTACAATACGGAGAGTTGGTGAAATTTTCTAGTGATGTAGAAGGTATTGTACTTAACCTTGAAGAAGACAACGTAGGTGTTGCTCTACTTGGTGAAAGTAAATTAGTAAAAGAAGGAGATACAGTAAGAAGAACAAACAGAATCTCTTCTATCAAAGTAGGAGAAGGTATGTTAGGAAGAGTAGTAGATACTCTTGGTAATCCTATCGATGGTAAAGGTCCTATTACTGGGGATTTATACGAAATGCCATTGGAAAGAAAAGCTCCTGGAGTTATTTTCAGACAGCCGGTAACTGAGCCTCTACAGACAGGTATCGTTGCGATCGACTCTATGATCCCTGTAGGAAGAGGACAGAGAGAGCTTATCATTGGTGACAGACAGACAGGTAAAACTACTGTTGCGATCGATACGATCATCAACCAGAAAGAATTCTTTGATGCAGGTAAGCCTGTATATTGTATATATGTTGCAATCGGTCAGAAAGCTTCTACCGTAGCACAAATCGTTAAAACCCTTTCTGATAAAGGTGCTTTAGCATACACTGTAATCGTTGCGGCTAACGCATCTGATCCGGTTCCAATGCAGGTATATTCTGCAATGGCGGGTGCATCTATCGGTGAGTTCTTCAGAGACACTGGTAGACCGGCTTTGATCGTTTATGATGATTTATCTAAACAAGCGGTTGCTTACCGTGAGCTTTCTCTTCTATTGAGAAGACCACCAGGCCGTGAAGCTTATCCTGGAGACGTTTTCTATCTTCACTCAAGACTATTGGAAAGAGCAGCAAAAGTAATTGCTGACGACCAGATCGCGAGCCAGATGAACGACTTACCGGATTCTCTTAAGCCAATCGTAAAAGGAGGAGGTTCTTTAACTGCCCTTCCGATTATCGAAACTCAGGCTGGTGACGTTTCTGCGTATATTCCAACCAACGTAATCTCTATTACAGACGGACAGATTTTCCTTGAATCAGATCTATTCAACTCAGGGGTTCGTCCTGCAATCAACGTAGGGATCTCTGTATCCAGAGTAGGAGGTAACGCTCAGATCAAATCAATGAAAAAAGTATCTGGTACTCTTAAATTAGACCAGGCTCAGTATAAAGAATTGGAAGCGTTCGCTAAGTTCGGTTCTGACCTTGATGCTTCTACTTTAGCAGTAATCTCTAAAGGAGAAAGAAACGTTGAGATCCTTAAGCAGCCAGTAAACTCTCCACTTCCGGTAGACAGCCAGGTAGCTATGATCTACGCAGGAACAGAGAACCTTTTAAGAAACGTTCCTATCAGAAAAGTAAAAGAATTCCAGGTAGAATATATCGAGTTCTTAAGATCTAAGCACCCTGATACAATGGCGGCGATTAAAGCTGGTAAAATCGATAACGATATTACCAACGTTCTTAAGCAGGCAGCTAACGATTTAGCTTCTAAATATAACTAAAATCTTCATGGTTTAAGGTTTGGAATTCCTTGCGGACCTTAAACTTTAGACCATACACTTTGAACCCAAATTAATGGCAAACTTAAAAGAAATACGAGGCAGAATCACGTCAATTTCATCTACGATGCAAATTACCCGTGCTATGAAAATGGTTTCCGCTGCGAAGCTTAAAAAAGCACAGGATGCAATCGTAATGCTGAGACCTTATTCTGAAAAACTGCAGGAAATCATCCAGAATGTAAATTCTAGCTCTGATCCTGATCAGGTTTCTGTTTATGCTCAAAAAAGAGAAGTGAAAAGAATCCTTTTCATCGCTGTTACTTCAAACAGAGGTCTTGCAGGAGCTTTCAACTCTTCGATTGTGAAAGAGCTTAACAACCAGTTCAGAGATAATTCTCAATACGAAATTGAAGTTCTTACCATCGGTAAAAAAGCTTTTGATGCGGTAAGAAGAAACCGTACGGTATATTCCAATGAAAGTGCTGTTTTTGACAATTTAAACTTTGATACAGTAGCTCATGTTACTGAAGGAGTTATGACCAGCTTTAGAGAAGGTAAATTTGATGAAGTTTATCTGATCTACAACAAATTTGTTAATGCTGCTACTCAGGAAGTAACTGCTGAACAGCTTCTTCCGATATCTATGGCTGAAAAAGCTGAAGAAACCCAGGTAGAAACAGATTATATCTTTGAGCCGAACAGAAACGAAATCCTTGACAATTTGATTCCTAAAGCGATCAAAACTCAGGTTTTCAAAGCGGTTTTAGATTCTGTTGCATCAGAGCACGGAGCGAGAATGACTGCGATGCACAAAGCTACAGATAACGCCCAGGCTTTAAAGAATGATCTTGTGATCTTCTACAACAAAGCAAGACAGGCTGCTATTACAAACGAAATCCTTGAGATCGTTTCAGGAGCGGAAGCCTTGAAAAATTCGTAAAAGAATTATTTTAACATAATATTAAAGCATCGATATTCTCGATGCTTTTTTTGTTATTTATATTTTATCTATCTTTGTAAACTAAAATATTATACAATTTCTAAATGGACTCGGACATAGTCAGGCTTTTGCTAGCCTTATTTCTTGTTTTACTAAATGGCTTTTTCGTAGCCGCAGAATTTTCAATTGTTAAAGTTCGTTATTCACAAATCCAGTTAAAAGCCGCCGAAGGTAACTCTATGGCGAAACAGGCAGAGCACATTATCAAGCATCTTGATGAGTACCTTTCCGCCACACAGCTTGGTATTACACTGGCATCCCTTGCATTGGGATGGGTGGGGGAAAGTGCTCTGCATCATGTGGTTGAAAGTATCTTCCATTCCCTGAATGTGGATTTAACCCAAACAACTATTACCACGATTTCAGTGGTGACCAGTTTTGTTTTGATTACGGTGATGCATATCGTATTCGGAGAGCTAATCCCAAAATCAATTGCCATTAGAAAATCTGAGTCAACGACAATGGCTACAGCAGTGCCGTTAAGAGTTTTTTATACGATCTTCAAGCCTTTTATCTGGTTGATGAACCTGATGTCCAATACTTTTTTAAGATTGGTAAAAATACATCCGGCTTCTGAACAGGAAATTCACTCTACAGAAGAGCTTCAGCTTTTGGTAAAACAAAGTGCCGACAGTGGTGAAATTGAGGAAGAAAACTATGAGATTATCAAGAATGCATTTGACTTTACGGATCATTCAGCCAAGCAGATCATGGTTCCAAGACAGAATATAACGTCTATTGACTTTGAAGAAGATATCAATGAGATTATCAACAAGATCATGGATAGCGGTTATTCCCGTATCCCTGTATATCTTGATTCTATCGATAACATCATTGGAGTTCTTTATACAAAAGAGATCATCAGAGAATTTGTTAAAAGAAAAGGAGAGCTTAATCATGAAGATCTAAAAGAGTTGATGCGTGATGCATTCTTTGTAGTCGGAAGCAAAAAGATCTCAGATCTCTTGAAGATTTTCCAGCAGAAAAAACAGCACTTGGCGATCGTTATTGATGAATTTGGAGGAACGGAAGGTATTATAACCCTGGAAGATATTCTGGAGGAGCTTGTAGGAGAAATTCAGGATGAAGAGGACGATGAAGACAAGCTGGTAGATAAAATGGGTGACAATATTTATTGGGTTCAGGCGACTCAGCCGCTGGACGAGATTAATGAGCATTTACCTAAAAAGCTGCCTCTTTCCGAAGAAAGCGAATACAATTCACTGGCAGGATTTATTCTACATGCATTGGAAGATATTCCTGAAGAAAATGATGAATTCGACCTGGAAAACTATCACTTCAAAATTCTGAAAATGAATAATAAAAGTGTAGAGCTGGTAGAATTGGTATATGAAGGCCCGAATGTGATTAACGACCTGGCCGATAAAATAGGAGAAGTTTAAAAAAATAGGAATGATTTTTTTTAACAGCATAAAAGATTACGAAAACCCGAAACGCCAGTATGAAGAAGAAGTGCTGGTTTTGGATGATACTGATGAAGTATATAAGCTTGTGCTCCATAATGACGATATCCACACCTTCGATTATGTAATAGATTGCCTGATCGAGATTTGTAAGCATACGCTGGAACAGGCAGAACAATGTACCATATTGGTTCATTATAAAGGGAAATGCACGGTGAAAACAGGATCAATGGATCTTCTTAAGCCGATGCATGAAAAATTACTTTCAAGGGAATTAACAAGCGAAATAGTATAAACAGAACTCTGCCATCCGGCGGAGTTTTTTATTAGGATAAATGATTAAATTGATCAATAAATGAAAACTAGAAAATATTTTAGGTTGGCACCTGATTTTTTTCTATCGAAAACAAATTCTGAAAGGATTGTTTTAGTTGCATTCATCTAAAATAGTATATTTGTACCAACTATAAAGAAACAAAAAAAGAATGCTTGTAATAGGAATTGCCGGAGGTACAGGATCCGGCAAAACTACAGTTGTTGACAAGATACTGCAGCAGCTTGATATTGAAGGAATGAACATCCTTTCCCAGGATAATTATTATCACGACAACCCGAATTTGACACTGACTGAGAGAGAAGCGCTCAACTACGACCATCCCAAGTCAATAGATTTCGATTTAATGATAAAACATGTGAAAGCTTTAAAAAACAATGAGTCTATAGAACAGCCCATTTACAGCTTTGTCACCCATTCCCGAACCGGCGACCATGTCACTGTAGAACCTAAAAATGTATTGGTGGTAGAAGGTATTCTGGTACTTACCAATAAAGAATTGCTGAAAGAATTCGACCTTAAGGTATTCGTTCATGCAGATTCCGATGAAAGACTGATCAGAAGAATCAGGAGAGATACCCAGGAAAGGGGAAGAGACCTGAACGAAGTCCTTCACAGGTACCAGACCACACTGAAGCCAATGCATCAGGAATTCATAGAACCATCGAAGAATGAAGCCGATCTGATCATTCCGAACATGAGACAGAATTCCGTAGCGATTGATTTTTTAACTACTGTTATTAAAAATTCGTTGAGAAAACATTAGAAATGAAAGAAAACAAACTTATTAAAGACATTCAGCCGAAATCTGAAACATTCAGAATGATCCAGAAATATGTTCTGAACAAATACACCATTACGATTTGTATGTTCCTCGTCTGGATGATTTTCTTTGATAAAACCTCTTTCCTTGTTATTAATGAACTGAACGGCGAGATCAGCCGATATGAAGACCAGCTGGAGTATTATAAAAAAGAGTATGAAAAAAACGATACTTTTTACAAAAAGCTGATGAACAATAAGTCGGAAAAAGAAAAATACGCCAGAGAAAATTATTTCATGAAAAAACCGGATGAAGAAATCTTTATTCTGGTGGTAGACAGTACAAATGTTGCCAAAAAATAAGAAATTTAAAGAGTGAAATAGTCAATTTTGCTTCGCAGTGAATGGTCAATAGTCAATTTATGATTTACCATTGATTTGCGAAGCAAAATTGACCATTCACATAAAAAATAAACAAAGCAGTGAATTGTTAAGCGTCAATTGTCAACGATTAAAACTTCACCATTGACCTGCGATGCAGAATTCACCATTCACCTAATTAAATGCCAATGTCAGCAGATATACTTCCAAACTGGGAAAATTTAGTAAAAAAACAACTGAAAACAGAAGACATTTATTCCATTTTAAAGAAAGAAAACCTTGAGGGAATTGATGTAAAACCTTTTTACAGTGAAGTTCAGAAACCGCTGGCCAACCTGCCGAAAGTGGAAGAAAACACTCATCTTGTAGCCAGATACCATGAAAGTTTGGAAGAAGATGTTTTTGCCTTTATTTTAGACCATAACGTCGAAAACCTTGAGCAGAAAACCATTTTTGTAAACAATAAAGATCTTGCCGGCCACATCAGTCCGAAAGAAGAGGATCAGTATTTTTCCCTGATTGATGTTTTTAATGAAAATGAAGGCACTATTGATGACCAGCTGACAAAAGAACTTTTATCAAAAGATTTCAGAAGAAACATCTGTGTTGATATTTCACTTCATCAAAATGCCGGAGCTGCTATTTATCAACAGCTGGGGATCGCACTGGCAAAAGCCAAAGAGCTGATCGAAGTGTATGGTCCTGAAATTTTAAACAAACTGATCTTCAGAATCGCGGTCGGAGGAAATTATTTCTTTGAGATGGCTAAACTGAGGGCTTTTAAGATTGTTTTTAACCAACTTTCCAGAGAATACGGATTCAATGAAACACCCTACATTTTTGCAGAAACATCTTTAAGAAATAAAGCGGTTGCAGATAATGAAAATAACCTGATCCGTTCAACATTAGAGCTGGCTTCTGCAATGATTGCAGGGGCAGATGCTGTTTTCAGCAACAATTATCTGGTGAACAGGAGTACTGATAATTCCGAAGAGATCTCTTTTAAGCAACAAATTGTTCTGGCTTACGAAAGTATCATTAATGTATTTGAAGATGCATCGAACGGAAGCTATTACGTTGATGATATTACCCGTCAGATGGCAGAAAAATCCTGGGCACTGTTTGTTGAAATAGAAGAGGCGGGAGGATATCTGGAGCTTTTGAAACAGGGAATCATTCAGAAAAAGATCTACGACCATGCGGTTGAAGAGCAAAAATGGGTAGAAGAAGGAAAAATAAAGCTGATAGGAGTTAATTTATACCCCAAATTAGACGTTAAAAAGCCAATCGAAGATCTATACAACGAAAAAGAAATAAAAGCCGTACGTTGGGCTGAAATGTTTGAATAGTTATGCTGACTCGTGTTACAAGTACTATCATTTGGCAATACATTGTGTGAGTTTTTAATGCCCACATATTTTTCAGATAACACAGATTTTGTAGTTTTGTTATAGACAAAATTTACACAAATGACTGAAAATGAAATTAGCTTTTATATCAGGAATCTATATTTTCTGTGTATAATGAACTAGGACCGGGGCTTTTTGAAAAAGTATATGAAAAAGTACTTGCTTACGAACTGGCAAATAATGATTTGAACATTCAAACACAAGTTTCTATTCCTATTAAATTTAAAGGAATTACTATTGATTCAAGCTTTATTGCAGATATAATTGTAGAAAATAAGGTGATTATAGAAATAAAATCTATTCCTGAAATTAATAACATTCATCACAAACAATTATTAACCTATTTAAAATTAACAGGTTTGAAATTAGGAATACTAGTTAATTTTAATACAGACTATATCGATAAAAGTATAATTAGAAAGATCAATGGAATTATAACTTAATAATTTCAAATCTATGATATTTGTGAAATCTGTGGGAAATAGCAATATAATACAAAATAAAGAAATTCAGAACTATATCCATGCTAATCTACACGCAGATCTGCATGCTCTATTATTAAAAAAATCCCCCTTTCCAAACGTTTCCATGCAGGAAATTGTTCAGCAGATCAAAGGAAAACAGACTGCCCAAAAGAAATTTCCATTTCTGCTGAAAGAAGGAATTATTTTTCCGCCTCAACTCAATTTAGAGCAGTCTTCTTCGGAAACTACAGCACTCTATAAGTCGCAAATCCTTAAAGGAAATAAATTTGTGGACCTGACCAGCGGTTTCGGAATCGATGCCTATTATCTGTCCGGAAATTTCAATGAAGTGACTCTTGTGGAACAAAATCCTGAATTACTGGATATAGTAGAACATAATTGGGGAATTTTAGGCAGAAAAGCATCTTTTATCAATCAGAACCTGGAAGACTTTCTGAGTGCGAATAAGGAGTATTTTGATGTTATTTATTTAGATCCTGCAAGAAGGGATCAGAACAAAAATAAAGTCTTTCTGCTGGAAGATCTTTCACCGGATATTCTACAGATTAAAGAAGTTCTTCTTGCTGCTGCGGATCAGGTGATTATAAAACTTTCACCGTTAATCGATTTGAAATATCTTATTTCAGTATTGCCGGATATTTTCAGGATAGAAATCATAGCCGTAAAAAACGATGTAAAAGAAGCTGTGATCTTTTTGTCTAACGAAAAAAGAGATGGTGTTACCGTAAATTGTATCAACCTGGAAAGTGGCGAATCTGATTTTACATTCACATTTGGAGAAGAAGAAAAGGCTCAGGTTGCATATTCTGAGCCAGAAAAATTCATATATATTCCCAATAACAGTATTTTAAAAGCGGGAGTTTTTAATCTGATCTCAGAAAAATTCGGACTTAAAAAACTCCATCCGAATACCCACATCTATACTTCGGCTCAAAAGGCTGATGGTTTTCCCGGCAGAATTTTGGAAATGGAAGCAGTTGAATCCAAGCAGATTAAAAAGAAAGAACAGTTTAATATCATTTCAAAGAATTATCCCTTAAAACCTGATGATATCAAAAAGAAATACGGGATAAAAGATGGTGGGGACAGTTATCTTATTTTTACACAATCCAAAAAAGGGAAAATAATTTTAAAATCAGTATAAAAATGTTGCCGAAAAAAGCAGGATTTCTTACTTTTGGGCAATCAAAAATTTAAGCATGAAATCGCTTGCTGTAAAAATAATTGAAACAGACTAGAATGATGCGATTCCATATGACCTCAAAAAAATAAATTTTACATATGAAAAAATTAATTATATGTTTAGCTGTTGCAACAGTAGCCGTAAGCTGTAAAAAAATCCAGGCCGGAGGAAACAAGAATACTCTGAAACTGGAAGAAGGGGTGGAAAGATACTCCGATGATGAGCAGACAAGTGGTGATCAGGATAAACTTTCTGAATATAGAGGAGATGCACACGGAAATACTGAAACTGCTCAGAAAAGTGAAAATGAGGCTCCTAAAAAAGACAGCACTGCTGCTGTAAAGCCTGCTGAAGCTGAGACAGCTCCAAAAGCTGAACACTAATTACTAGTTACAATATAAAAAGTGTCCTGCCGAAATGCAGGACATTTTTTGTGCAAAAGCTTGTAGCCGCTGAATAATAACAGGTATTGGGAAAATTATCGGTTTTTGTTTGCCGCAGCAGGGCATTTTTTTTATTTTTAACGAAACAAATTTTTACAATGCAAGAGACATTAAATTACATCAACGAAAACAAACAGCGTTTCGTGGATGAATTATTTGAGTTATTGAGAATTCCTTCTATTTCTGCAGATCCGGCTTATAAAAATGATGTATTGAAGTGTGCGGACGTGTGTGCAGAACATCTTAAAAATGCAGGTGCCGATCATGTTGAAGTATGCAAAACAAATGGTTATCCTATTGTTTTCGGAGAAAAGATTATAGATAAAAACCTTCCTACGGTACTTGTGTATGGGCATTATGACGTACAGCCTGCCGATCCTTTGGAATTATGGAAAAAACCGCCTTTTGAACCCTATATCGAGAAAACAGAACTTCACCCTGAAGGAGCTATCTTTGCCAGAGGTTCCGCAGACGATAAAGGACAGTTTTTCATGCATGTGAAAGCTTTTGAAGCGATGATGAAAACAAACTCACTTCCTTGCAATGTAAAATTCATTCTTGAAGGTGAAGAGGAAGTAGGATCTGTGAGCCTGGGAGATTTCGTTAATGAAAATAAAGAAAAACTGTCTTGCGACTGTATTCTTATCTCGGATACCCACATCTACAGCAATGAGCAGCCTACTGTAACTACAGGTTTAAGAGGTTTGAGCTATGTAGAAGTGGAAGTGGAGGGACCCAACAGAGATCTTCATTCAGGGCTTTACGGAGGGGCGGTTCCAAACCCTATCCATGTGCTTTCCAGAATGATTGCCAAACTGATTGATGAAGACGGGCATATTACTATCGACGGGTTCTATGATAATGTAGAAACTGTATCAGATGCTGAAAGAGCTGATATGAACAAGCTGAAGGATAACCCTGAAGAATTTAAAAAATCTATCGGTCTTAACGGAGTAGAAGGTGAAAAGAGCTATACAACGCTTGAAAGAACCTCTATCCGTCCTACGTTAGACTGCAATGGAATCTGGGGTGGATATACAGGAGAAGGAGCTAAAACAGTCATTCCTTCCAAGGCTTTTGCTAAAATATCAATGCGTCTGGTTCCATATCAGACTCCTGAAGAAATTACAGAAAAATTTACGAAATACTTTGAAAAAATCGCTCCTGAGAACGTAAAAGTAAAAGTAACGCCTCACCACGGAGGAATGCCATATGTTTTACCGAGTGACACTAAAGAGTTTTTAGCTGCTAAAAAGGCTATGGAAACTGCTTTCGGTAAAGAAGTTCTTCCTTACAGGAGTGGCGGAAGTATTCCGATCACTGCAATGTTTGAAAAAGTATTAGGAGCCAAGTCTGTGTTAATGGGCTTTGGGCTTGATTCAGATGCAATTCACTCACCAAACGAACATTACGGGCTGTTCAATTTTTATAAAGGAATTGAAAGTATCCCGTTATTCTTCGAAAATTATTCTAAATAATTAATATTTTATAATCATAATGTGTAAAGCGTTCCGACATCGGAGCGCTTTATGCTTTTTTATGATAATATCGCTATCAAATGATATTTTTTTTAATAATCTATGTGTTTATTTTTAGTTCAACCTAAAAATAATACTATGAAAAAAATCTATCCCTTCACATTCTGCTTGTTTTCAGCATTTTCCTTTGCCCAGCAGATGATTTCTTTTGAATATTTAGACGGCTTTCATACCGGAGATATTCACGGTCAGGGGACCTGGATCAGCACCCCAACCGGAGATGTACCTCCCAATGTACTCAACCAGATGGTCTGTACAGACACGGCAACGGATGGAGCTAATTCCCTGAAAATAGTAAAGGAAAATACATATGGAACCCAATCGGTTCCTATAATCGGAGCATTTGATAATCTTCCCGTATTGCTTCCTCATAATAGTTTTACCGTCTCTTTTGATATCAATATGTCCCAGCTCAATGGATCTATTTTTAGCTTTCAGGGAGTAAGCAGTGCAGACGAGAAATATATTGTGAGACTCGATTTTGACAATACCGGTAATATTAAGGTCTTGAAAACAATTTCAGGCCAGCCTGTAATGGAACCAGCCTCAGAAACATGGCTTCCGGATCTATGGTATCAGATAAAGGTCGTAGGCACACCGGCGGATGTTAAATACTATCTGAATGGGGTTCTAATCTATTCCGGTACGGCAGCGGAGTCAATGGATATAAACCAGCTTCGTTTCGTACATGATAATGCAGACGGATCAGCCTATATTGATAATATTAAGGTATACAATCAGCCGTTGTTATCTGTAACAGACGGTGATAGGAATAAAAAGACTTTAGAAGTATACCCAAACCCTGCTTCAGATTTTATTAAGATAGGTTCTTCTGGAAAAATAAAAAGCATAGAAATCTATGATACAGCGGGAAAAAAGATTCAGGCAGAGCTGGAAAATAATAGAGTAGACATTAAAAATCTTTCTGCGGGAGCTTATCTGATTAATGTAAAAGCTGAGAAAGGTAATTTTTCCGGGAAATTTATTAAGAAATAATGTAAAGATCTAATTTTCTTGTATTTAGAATAATTTCTACGTTTTTCCGATAGATGTTTTTGTGTTTTGTGGTATTTTTAGTTAAAATATTTTATATAGCTTAATTTTTTAGAAAAATCATTTGTATTTTGAAATTTTAACAAAAATGGTTTAAATAGGGTTTTTTAATGTTTTTGGCTGAAATGTTAACATATGTTATTGAATTGCAGTAATATTTTTTTAAATTAGAATAAAAGTTCTATATTTACCAGACTAATTAATAACGGAAAAAAATATCATGAAAAGAAATCTACTATTTTGTTTAGCATTAACTTCGGCAGTTTCTCTTTCTGCCCAAGTTTTAGAATCAGACAACTACAATTCTTATACAATAGGAAACGTTGCAACATCTACAACAGGTACAGTTCCTGGACAGGGAGGAATGGCTGTCTATACCGGCGCGGTTACTGACTATCAGATTGTTAATGGTGATGCTGCTCACGGGAAGTATCTTCAGGTAATTGGAGGTGTTGACGGTACAGCTGCATCTTCACGTTATGTTTTTAAAAGTGGACTTGCAACAGCTTGGGCTGCCAGAACAGCTGGGAATAATATTATTAAAGGAAAAGTTGATATTTATACAGGAACTTCTACAAATCAACATGCATCAGGAGTGGCAATTTATGGTACAGATGATGGAATTGTTGGTGTAAGATATAATTCACAGACCAAACTAATGACGGGGCTGGCTTATCTTGATACGGGCTTAAGCAGCGCATTCTATACAATAACAGGTATCTCAGCTACTACTTATCCTGCAAATACATGGGTAACAGTGGGATACAGTTACAATAAGACAACAGGAGAAATAACTTATACTATTGGTAACGCGGCACCTCTCACACTTACAGTAAACGGAGCAACTACTGTAGCAGGTCTTGATCCGGCAGAATTTGATGTATACAGTTCACCTTACAGAGCTTCTGCCACAGCGCCTGCAAATACTGGTCCAACAACTTTCGGTATTGATAATTACTCAGTGCATGCAGGAAATAATATTACGTTGGGAACGGTTGAAAATGATGCCAGAAAATCTTCAATTATTGCTATTGGACCGAATCCAACAGTGGATTATCTGAACATTCTTACAGAAATGAAAATAAGCAATCTTGAAATTTATGATATGTCTGGGAAAAAGATGCCTGTTCAGCTTGAAGGAAATAAAGTGAATGTGAGAAATCTTAGTTCAGGAAGTTATATTGTAAGTTTTGAAACAAAAGACGGAAAAACTACTGAGAAATTCATTAAAAAATAAATTACTGATAAATCTTAGTCCATATAAAACGCTTCAATTGGAGCGTTTTTGTTATTTTAGGGAATTAAAATTTAGCAGTATGTCAGAAAATAAAGTAGCTTATATAACAGGAGGAACCAAAGGAATAGGTTTTGGAATAGCCAGAATATTACTGGAGAACGGTATTTCAGTAGCGTTTTCAGGACGCAAAAGAGATGATGTGGAGAAAGCTGAAGAAGACCTTAAAAAATATTCGGAAAACGTTCTGGGAATTGTTTCGGATGTGAGGAACCTTGAAAGTGAAGAAGAAGCTGTAAAATATACCGTTGCCAAATTCGGAAGGCTGGATTTTGTGATTGCCAATGCAGGCCTGGGAATATTTAAGCCAGTAGATGAATTAACTGCAGCAGAATGGAACGATATGATAGAAACCAACCTCACAGGTGTTTTTTATACATTAAAAGCCTCTGTAGAAGAACTTAAAAAGACAGAAGGTTATTATATCACAGTTTCAAGCCTTGCCGGTGCTAATTTCTTTGAAAACGGAACAGGTTACAATGCTTCTAAATTTGGGGTAGTAGGATTTACCCAAGCTGCAATGATCGACCTCAGAAAATACAACATCAAGTCTACCGTCATTATGCCGGGATCAGTAGCTACAAATTTTAATGGAAACATTCCTTCAGAAAAAGACAGCTGGAAGATTCAGCCTGAAGATATGGGAAATCTGGTGCTCGATATTTTAAAAATGAATCCCCGTGTTCTGCCCAGCAAGATAGAGTTTAGGGCAACCAAACCAGCCTGATGAATGCATTTAATGTATTGAATAGTAAAAAAATAAGTATTATGCATGCATAATATATTTTTTAATTATATTAGCAACTGTAAAATATAACAAAATCTCAGCATAGAACGCTATGTTTTTATGCACAAAAGGGAAAAAATAAAATAGTACACATGAAAATATTAGTTTGTATCAGTAGTGTTCCGGATACTACTTCCAAAATTAACTTTACAGCAGATAAATCTGCTTTCGACAAAAATGGAATCCAGTGGGTAATTAATCCATTAGATGAATTTGCATTGACAAAAGCGGTTAAACTTCAGGAAACTCAGGGTGCAACTGTAACAGTGATCAATGTAGGAGATGCTGCTACAGAACCTGTAATAAGAAAAGCATTGGCTATTGGGGCCAACGATGCGGTGAGAGTAAATCTGGATCCTAAAGACAGCTATTCTACAGCAAAAGAAATTGCTGCTGTAGCTCAGAATGGCGGATATGATCTTGTTCTTTGCGGGAAAGAATCCATCGACTACAATGGAGGGTCTGTACCGGGAATGGTGGCTCAGCTGTTGAACCAGCCTTTCGTGAATGCATCTGTAGGTTTAGACGTAAACGGGATTGAAGCTACTGCAGTAAGAGAAATTGAGGGCGGAAAAGAAACTATTTCAGTAAAATTACCTGCCGTAATCGCAGGACAAAAAGGTTTGGTAGACGAAAAAGATCTTATCATCCCGAATATGAGAGGAATTATGTCTGCAAGAACGAAGCCTTTACAGGTTGTGGAGCCTGCTTCTTCTGAAGTGAAAGTTCAGGGAGTATCTTATGATAGCGTGCCGCCAAGAGCTGCTGTGAAAATGGTTTCTCCTGACAACCTGGACGAATTGGTAAGATTACTTCACGAAGAAGCTAAAGTAATCTAAAGGTTAGAAGCTGGATGTCAGAAGAAGGAATTTAAAAACCTTTGTCTGAAGTCCAATTTTTAAGTCTTTTAATTTTTAAATCTCTCAATCTTTTAATTTTTAAATTTAAAATAATGGCAGTATTCGTATACGCAGAAAATATAAACGGAGTTTACAAAAAAGCAGCTTTGGAAGCAGTTTCTTATGCTAAGGCAATTGCAGACCAGGCAGGAGATACCGTTACGGCAATCTCTGTAAACCCAACAGATTCTTCAGATGTATTGTACAAATATGGAGCATCAAATGTTATCAATATCAAAGATGAAGGTCTTAAAAACTTCTCAGCAAAAGCCTATGCACAGGCTGTAAGTGAAGTGGCAGACGGAAACACTATTGTATTTCCTCACACTACAGACGCTTCTTCTGTAGCTCCTATGCTTGCAATAATGAAGAACTATTCTTTAATTACCAACGTTCTGGAAGCTCCTGAAAGCCTTTCTCCTTTCCAGGTGAAAAGAAAAGCGTTTTCCGGAAAAGGATTTATGCATGCAAAAGCTGAAGGAAATGGCGTGATCATCACAGTTTCACAAAATGCTTTCGGGGTAAAAGAAAGTGTCGTATCAGGTTCTGAAGAAGTTAAAAACTTATCAGTAGCGAATGAAGACACTAAAGTGATTTCTCACGAGCAGAGTTCAGGTAAATTAGACCTTAAAGAAGCTGAAATTGTTGTTTCTGCAGGAAGAGGAATGAAAGGTCCTGAAAACTGGGGAATGATTGAAGATCTTGCTAATGTTCTTGGTGCTGCTACAGCTTGTTCCAAACCGGTTTCTGATATCGGATGGAGACCTCATACAGAGCACGTAGGACAGACAGGTAAAGCAATTTCACCTAATCTTTATATTGCGGTAGGTATTTCCGGAGCTATCCAGCACTTAGCTGGGGTAAACTCTTCTAAAACTATTGTAGTGATTAATAACGATGCTGAAGCTCCGTTCTTCAAGTCTGCTGATTATGGAGTAGTAGGAGATGCATTCCAGATCATTCCTGCATTAACGGAGAAGATCAAAGCAATTAAAGGATAAAAAAGTCAATAGTGAATTTTGCTTCGCAACTCAATAGTCAATTGTAAGATTGACACGAAGTAATTCACGATTCACAATTCACCAATAAATAAAAGCTCGGGCTTTTCCGGGCTTTTATTTTTGCGTAAAAACTGAAATCACAATAAAAAAATTAATCTATATTTGTAGCTATGGATTATAAACAGCTAATTATTCGCGGAATATCGTACAGCCAGACCCAATCGGGGGCTTACGCTTTGTTATTGGAGCATGAAGAAACACATATAAAATTACCTGTTGTTATAGGAAATTTCGAGGCTCAGTCTATTTCGCTGGGACTGGAAAAAGACATCCATCCGCCCCGTCCCCTTACTCACGATTTATTCACAAAATTTATAGTTTCTGCCCATTATGAGTTGGTTTCAGTAATTATTTACCAGATCGTAGACGGTGTATTTTTCTCTAATATTAATTTCAAAAATAAAGCTAATAATGAAGAGCTCATCCTGGATGCACGGACTTCTGATGCGGTAGCGATGGCAGTAAGATTTGATGCGCCTATCTTTACCACCCAGCAGGTACTTAATGAAGCGGGAATTCTTCTTGAGCTGGAAGATGTTTCAAAAGAAGAGCAACCGTTCTCTGAAACCGTGCAGTCTGAAGACAATTTAAAAGCCCTATCTATGGAAGAGCTTCAAAAATTGCTTGAAGAAGCCGTAAAAGAAGAAGATTTTGATACTGCTTTGGAAATTCAGGAAGAAATTAAAAGGAGGAAGAAAAAAATTGATTAAAAGAGATACTTTATATAAACTATGAATTTAAAATTACGACTTACCATCCTCAGCTTTCTCCAGTTTTTTGTTTGGGGAGCATGGCTGATTACGATGGCTAATTTTTGGTTCGGCACAAAACATTGGGACGGAGCACAGTTTGGAGCTGTTTTCGGAACAATGGGGATTGCTTCCATTTTTATGCCGACTATTACCGGAATTATTGCCGACCGTTGGGTAAATGCGGAAAGAATTTTTTCGGCTCTACAAATTTTGTATGGTTTGGTTCTTTTCTTTTTGCCTCATACAGAAACTCCTGACTCTTTTTACTATGTAATGCTTGTGGCAATGTGCTTTTATATGCCGACAATTGCCCTTGCAAACTCTATCTCTTATACTGTTTTAAAGAACAGTAATCTGGATGTGGTGAAAGATTTCCCCCCGATTCGTGTTTGGGGAACAATAGGTTTCATTGTAGCAATGTGGGTAACCAATCTTACTGGAAACAAAGCTACGGAAGGCCAGTTTTACATTGGAGGAGCGGCAGCTATTATTTTGGGAATATATGCATTAACCTTACCGAAATGCCCGCCACAGAAATTAATAGATAAAAATGCCCCTCTGTTCGAGCAATTAGGACTGAATGCATTCAAACTATTTGGGAACTATAAAATGGCGTTGTTCTTTGGGTTTTCAATGCTTTTGGGAGCGGCCCTTCAGTTGACCAATGCTTATGGTGATGTTTTCCTGAGTGAATTTTCTCATTTCCCTAAATATGCAGATTCATTTGTAGTTCAGAGATCTACAATTGTGATGTCTATTTCCCAGGTTTCTGAAACCTTATTTATTCTGGCAATTCCTTTCTTTTTAAAGCGATACGGAATTAAAAAAGTAATGCTGATTTCAATGTTTGCATGGGTATTGAGATTCGGGTTCTTTGCATACGGAACTCCTGACGGATATGGAGTTTCGTTGATCATTTTATCATGTATTGTTTATGGGATGGCTTTCGATTTCTTCAATATTTCGGGATCGCTTTTCGTGGAAACAACGACTGATAAAAAAATCCGTTCTTCTGCACAGGGATTATTCATGATGATGACCAATGGTTTCGGAGCTTATTTCGGAAGTAATATTGCAGGTTGGGCTATTGATAAGTTCTTCACGCACAAATTTACAAATGCGGCAGAATTATCATCTTATCTGGATACAACACCTGATAACCAGAGTTTTTTAGAGATTCTCAAAAATACATTCAATGCTGCTGTAAATGCAGACGGTACGTTATCATCTGCAGTAATGCTAAGAGACTGGCCAAATATCTGGCTGGCTTTTGCAACGTATGCTTTAATTCTTGCCATTCTTTTTGCATTTTTGTTTAAACACAAACATGATCCGAAAGATGTAGCGAATGTTAATCATTAATTTTATTACAGTGATTATTAAAATATTACATTGCACTTTTGAAAAAAAGTGCAATTTTTTTTTATTTTCAGGCAACCTTTTATAATTAATTACGTCTTATAGATAGAAACTGATACATGGAGAACCTTGAAAAGAATTTTTTACTGGCAAAAAAACAGGACAGGATGGCCCAAAAGGCTCTCTATGAAATGTTTTCAGCAAAAATGCTTGCCATATCGAATTCTTATACCAACAACCTTCATGATGCAGAAGATATTCTGGTAAGTGCATTTATGAAATGTTTTACCAAACTGGATGAATGCAGGGACTGGAAAAGCTTTCCGTTCTGGCTGAGGAAAATAGTGGTGAATGATTCTATAAGCTTCGTCAGGAAAAACAGGAATATCCTGTATGCAGATATAGAAGTGGCAGAGGATTATTCTGATGAAGATCTGGATGAAGGTCTTGAACACATCAATCTGGAGGAGATATTCTCGCAGATGCCGGCAGGGTACAGGCTAATCTTCAACCTGTATGTCTTTGAAGAAAAAAAACATCAGGAAATTGCAGAAATCCTGAATGTTTCAGAAGGTACCAGCAAAAGCCAGCTTAGCAAAGCAAAGAAATGGCTTGCAGAATTTTTAAAAGCAAAAGAAAATGAAAAAAGAAATACTGAAACAATTAAAATCTGATTACGAAAGGCTCGAAATAAAGCCTTCTGCGGATCTTTGGGACAGGATAGACCAGAATCCGGAGAAAACTTCGGAAAGGGTATCCAAAACGTCTTTTCAGTGGTGGAAATATGCTGCTGCCGTGCTGGTATTGATTTCTGTAGGTACACTTATCTATTATAACAGATCCGGAAATGAATTTAATTATAAAGAGACAGACTATATCGTTAAGCAGGTTCTGGAAGAAACAACAAATCCTGTAAATTCTGCTGCGGGAAACCAGCCTGTTATTTTAAATCAAGAACCTGTTCAGGAAGTTGTGAAAATTGTGAATGAAGATCATAAGCCAATAAATTCTGAAGAAGTCTTAACTCTCCAAAAAGAAAAAAAAGTAGCTGCTCTCCAAAGTTCAGAACACAAAGAGCAAATTGTGGTTAATCAATCTGAAAATAAAACAAATGACCAGGTAAAAACAGAGGATGTCACTAATCCCAATCCACCTGTAATTGCAGAAGCCCAAAGACCAAAATCCAGCTATATCAATGCAAATGAGCTTCTTCAGGGTAGAGAATTTGATAAAAACCGTGCAAAAGCAGAGAAAGACGACCATAAATTTGGAGTGATCCGATTTAATAAAGTAGTACCAACGGTAGGAAATGTAACTGTTTTAGGAGTAACAGTTTACCTGGACTCCAAATAAATCTGAAAATTTTATAAAATAAAAATACTGTCCTTGAACAAGGTCAGAGCCAGAATATTGTCTAAAAAAATAATAAAATATGAGAACAAAGTTAGCTTTAATGACTGCTATAGTAGCTTTTACCTGCAGTTTCGCACAAGAAACACCGGAATTGAATCCGAAAATAAAACGCTATTCACAGAAGATCGACAGTATCGTAGTATCCGAAAAATCAAAAATGAATACAGAACTGGATGTTATAGATAAAAACTTCAGCGAAAAGAAGATCAGCATTGAGGAAAAACTCAAGCAACGGGAAGAAACCGCGCAGAAATACCAGCAGATCATTAACGGGAAAGTAGATGCGCAGCAGCAGGAGCTTGAAGCGGCAACCAAAGAAATAGTTAAAAATTCTGTTTTTATGGACCGGGATTCGGTGCGTTCTAAAAACGAATTCAGGATTGGTCATGATGGGGTAAATGTGAAATTTGGGCAGAATAAGAAGAGAGATGATCCAAAATTCTTTCTGAGGAGTGTTGACCTTTCCGTAAGTATCATGGGAAGCGGGCTTACCTCGAAAGACGAACCCTTCAATTTTTATAACCGTGATTCAGATACCAGAAATACGATCATTAATTCGTCTCAGTTTGCTTTGCGTTACGAAGATCAGATCGGAGGATTCAGAAGTCCTGTTTTCTACCGTTTAGGGTTAGGGATGAGATCAGACAGATATGTTCCAAAATATGAAAAGGTTTTCAGACAGGATAATAACAGTCTTTTTGTAGATGATTTTGACCGTGGTAGCTTAAAGAAAACCAAGCTGAATGTTCATTACCTCTACATGCCCCTGGATCTCAGATTTGTTCTGAATCCAAAGTATACAGAATATAAAGGCGTGAAATATCTGGATAACAAGAAGCAGCAATTGAGCCTGATTCTGGGAGTATACGGCGGGCTAAGACTGGCAAGTACCAACTATATCAAATATTCGAACGAGAACTCCAGGAGAATTGTAGAAAGAGAAAGAATGATGCACGGCGTGAACGACTTTGTTTTTGGAGGTAAATTCGGAATCAGCTATGCAGGCTTTAATCTGTTTGTTCAGAAAGATTTTACCCCGGCATTCAACGACAGTGCCCTGCTGAAGAAAAAATATGGTCTCCAGATCGGTCTTGAGATTGCTAACCTGGATTTTTAAATTGATAATAAATATTGGTTTTTCTTGAATTAAATATAAATTTTGAAGTTTTTCTTTGTGTCTGATGAATGTCTTCATGAAGATAAACCGTTTTTAAAACACACTGTTTAAAAGTGTGTTTTTTTTTGTATTTTGGCACTTTAGTAAATATGAAAAATATTCAGTTATTAGGATTGATTTTGGTAGTGATAGGCAGTTTTCTGCCTCTTGTTCATGTTCCTGTTATCGGAAACTGGAACTACTGGAAACTGGATCATTACCTGGCTATTGCATGCTGGATTTTTGCCGCATGTGCGGTTTTTGGTATTGTTAATAATAGCAGGAAAGTAGTAAGACTTTTTGGAATACTTTTGATCCTGTTATTTGTATTCACGCTTGTGGCAGTTAAAATGCAGTCTCTGGAGTATTTCAGCTTTCTTCCATTTAAGTCCTGGAGAGAAGCCTTTGCAGGAACTGTGAAACTGAAATGGGGCTGGATTGCAGAGTTTTTAGGAACTTTCCTTATGGTTTTTGCTGTAGGGAGCAAAAAAGTAAATAATAGAACACAGATATGAGACATTTAAAATTAGGATCAGCAGTTTTATTTGCACTGGTATTTTCTCAGGTTAAATCTCAGAAAACGGCTTTTGATAAACCCGACCAGCCCATTAAATGTAAAAATATCAGAGACGGCAAATTTGTAAGGGTAAATTATCCGGAAGGGATTTGGCATATGACTATTAAAGATAATATTCAGACCGAATATTTCAACAATGGTAAAGATTATATAAAGTCGACCCTTGTTTTTGTAGACGATTGTAATTATAAAGTTATTGTTTTGGAAAACACCAATAATGATGACCGTATTCATACAGGAGATGTTTTCAGTAATAAGATTGTAGAAACTCAGGATAATTTACTGAAAGTACAATCCAAAATTGCGAACGAACAGTATGAAATTATCTATGTGAAAGTAAAAAAATAGAAGAGTTATAATGATGCCGGAAGGCACATTTCATTTAAAAAAGTAAAATATAATACACATGAAAGAAGTATTCATCGTTTCCGCAGTAAGAACACCTATAGGGAGTTTTATGGGAAGCCTTTCAACCGTTCCTGCTACAAAGCTGGGTTCTGCCGCTGTAAAAGGAGCATTAAATAAAATTGGTCTTGATCCTAAAAATGTTCAGGAGATCTATATGGGAAATGTGCTGCAGGCAGGAGAAGGCCAGGCGCCGGCCCGTCAGGTGGCTTTAGGTGCCGGTTTATCTGTTGAGACACCTTCTACCACAGTAAATAAAGTATGTGCTTCAGGAATGAAAGCCGTAACGATGGCAGCACAGGCTATTAAAGCTGGTGATGCTGATGTGATTGTTGCTGGAGGTATGGAAAACATGTCTTTGGTTCCGCATTACTACAATGCAAGAGTGGCTACCAAATTAGGCGACATTAAACTTCAGGACGGAATGTTGCTGGATGGTCTTACAGACGTATACAACAAAGTACATATGGGAGTATGTGCAGAGAAATGTGCTGTAGATTACAGTATTTCGAGAGAGGAACAGGATAATTTTGCCATAGAATCTTATAAAAGATCTGCAAAGGCCTGGAGCGAAGGAAAATTCACTGAAGAAGTGGTTCCTGTGGAAATTCCTCAGAGAAAAGGAGATCCTGTAATTTTTGCGGAAGATGAAGAATATAAAGCGGTAAATTTCGACAGAATTGCAACGCTTCCTACTGTATTCAAAAAAGAGGAAGGAACGGTTACAGCAGCGAATGCATCTACATTAAATGATGGTGCTTCCGCTCTGATCCTTGTTTCAAAAGAAAAAATGGAAGAATTGGGTCTTAAGCCTTTGGCAAGAATCGTTTCTTATGCTGACGCAGCCCAGGAGCCTGAAAACTTTACAACCGCCCCTTCAAAAGCACTTCCGATTGCCCTTAAAAAAGCAGGTCTGGAGCTTTCAGATATTGACTTCTTTGAATTCAATGAAGCATTCTCTGTAGTAGGTCTTGCCAACAACAAGATCTTAGGGTTGGATGCTGCTAAAGTAAACGTAAACGGAGGAGCAGTAGCTATCGGACATCCGCTGGGAAGTTCAGGATCCAGAATCATTGTTACATTGATCAACGTATTAAAGCAGAATAATGCCAAATACGGTGCTGCAGCGATCTGTAATGGTGGTGGTGGTGCTTCTGCTATCGTGATTGAGAATATGTAATATTCTCCTTAAGAATATTTTACCATTAAGGAATCGATAATTTTTCTAAAATCTTATCAATTTCTTAATGGTTTTTCTATTTTTGTGCTACTAATATTTATTTGAAATGTCTGAAATTGAGAATCAACAGCCTCAAAACATAAAGAATAATCCAAGGATTATGAAAGCCTGGGCTGTATACGACTGGGCGAATTCCGTTTATTCACTGGTTATTACCTCTACTATTTTTCCTATTTATTATTCCATACTTACTACTGCTTACGAGAAAAAGGAGTACGTGGAAGAAACAAAATCATGGATTGATGTTCCGGTAAGGCATATGATAAAGCTTTTCGGGAGAGAATACCAGCCGGATGCGGTGTATGGATATTCTCTTACCATATCGTTTTTTATTGTGGTGCTGCTTTCTCCGTTCCTGTCTTCATTAGCGGATACTATTGGAAACAAGAAGTCGTTTTTGCAGTTTTTCTGTTACCTGGGGGCAACTTCATGTATGGGGCTTGCCATGTTTACAGGAATGCATAACGTGTTTTTAGGCCTTCTTTTCAGTATTACGGCAAGTGTTGGGTTCTGGGGAAGCCTTGTGTTTTATAACTCCTTTCTGCCCGATATTGCAACACGTGACAAGCAGGATGCGCTGTCAGCAAAAGGATATGTTTACGGATACATTGGTTCTGTAGTTTTGGTGGTAATTTGTCTTGTACTGATTCAGGTTTTCGCAAAAGGAGCGGCACAGCAGCTTTTATTCACGAGAATAAGTTTCCTTTTAACTGGTGCATGGTGGTTTGGGTTTTCTCAGTATACATTCAAACATCTTCCGCAGTTCGGGGATGTTAAAGAAAAGCTTCCTAAAGACCTTGTTCTTTTAAATTATAAGAATATTTTCAAAAAACATGAAGAGCAGGGAGGTTTCTTTGAGGTTCTTAAAGATAATCTGAGTTTCTATAAAGATATTGCGAAGGAAAGTTTCCATGAGCTGTTTAAAGTGGGAGACGTACTGTTTAAAGATAAAAATCTGAAATTCTTCCTTTCAAGCTTCTTTTTTTACAGTGTAGGAATGCAGACTATTTTCCTGATGGCAACCTTGTTTGGAAAAAGTGAAATCAATCTGGCTCAGGATAAGCTGATAGGAACTCTTTTGGTTATTCAGATTGAGGCGATCATCGGGGCAGTAATTTTCTCCAGGTTATCCAAAAAAATAGGAAACAAAAATGTGATTTCCATCGCTATTATATTATGGATTGTTGCGTGCCTTTGGGCTTATTTCCTGAACAAAGAAAACCCTACGGTAGAATATCAGTTCTATGGAGTGGCTGCAGTAGTAGGGCTTGTGATGGGTGGACTTCAGGCGATGTCCAGATCTACTTATTCAAAGCTTCTTCCGGAAGATTCTATGGAAAACACTACTTATTTCAGCTTTTATGACGTGCTGGAAAAGATAGCCATCATTATCGGTACATTTATCTTTGCTACATTAATTGAACATTTTAATAATATGCGTATTGCAGCACTTTCCATGACGTTATTCTTTGCTGCTGGGCTTATTCTTATCCGTTTTTTAAAAGTAAACATGCTGAAAAACAGAGATACGCTCTAAAAGCATTAACAAAATAATAAAAAAGATGTCTTATAATCAGGACATCTTTTTTTATAAACAGATGTTAATTTATTGACCTGCTGATTGGCATTTTAATTGCGGCTGTTCTGCATCAAATTAATATAAATATTATGAAAAAAACACTCATCTTATCTGTTCTTTTTATAGGAATGGGTCTGGCCAATGCTCAAAAAACGGCTAAAGTAAATTCTCAGCACGGAACAACTAAACAAGTAGATAAACATCTTGAAATTGATGGTATAGGCCACAATAATTCTTATACTTTAGATGGAGGAAGTGCAGAGATTTCGGGTGGTAACAATACGATTACAATCAATGGCTACGCAGATAAACTTGAGGTATCCGGTACCGACAATACAGTTTATATAGATAAAGTAACCCGCATTATTTTAGAAGGCGGCAATAATAAGGTGTTTTACAAATCTTCACCTACAAAAACAGGAAAGCCCGGTGTTGCTATAACCGGAGTTGGTAATAGTGTGAAGAAAAAATAATAAATTACATAGTATAAAATAATGAAAGAAGCTGATTATGATTATTCAGCTTTTTTTATTACATCTGAACCTTAAAAAAGAAAACTTTTATTGTCTCAAATTAAGATATTTTCAATTAGGAGAATATTTATTGTGACTTGTTGAAAAAGTATAAGAAAATGATAATTATTTTTCACTTAATATTGATTTTTTTTATTTTATTTGTAGATCTAATTAAGTGAAAATGATTAAAAAACTATTATTCCTATGTTTTGTGCAGTGCTTTGTTTTTGGTTTTTCCCAAAAGCTGAGGCCTGTTGCACAGAAAATTTCTGAATTTCATGCTGAGAAAAAAGCTTTTCAAAAGTATGATTTGTTTGAAGTGAACAAAACTTCTAAAAAGCTCTTAGAATATAAAAGAGCGGCTACTGATATTACGGTTCTGAGCCTAAAATCTTCTGAACTGAAAAAATTGGTTGATGAAAAACCTGAATACCTTGAAGTAAGTTTTCCTTTCGATGGAGACAGGCAGATTACAGTTGAACTTTATAAGAACCAGATCTTTACCAATGAGTTTAAAGTAGTTACCAATAAGGGCGAAATCGTAAACTATACCCCAGGCGCCTATTATATCGGAATTGTGAAAGGGGACAACACTTCTATTGCAGCTTTCAGCTTTTTTAATGATGATATTGTAGGGGTAGCTTCTACTTCCGAGCTTGGGAATGTGGTAGTGGGAAAAGCAAAAAATGCTGAAGATTTTGTGAGCTATTCGGAATCAAAACTCACCGGTGCCAATCCTTTCGTCTGCGGTGTAGATGAGCTGAAAGAGAACAATGCCCAGAAAACATCGTTCGATCCGTCTGTAAGCAATAAAGCCATGACAGAAAATTGTGTAAGAATTTATTATGAGGTATGTTACAAACCCTATCAAAATAATAATTCAGACATCACGACCACAACCAACTGGCTGACAGCTGTTCATAATAATATTGCCACTCTTTACAGTAACGACGATATTAGGGTGGCTCTAAATGAAATCTATATCTGGACCACACCGGATCCTTACACCGGAAATCCTAATACCAACCTTGGGAATTTTAGAAATAACAGGCAGACATTTAATGGTGATTTAGCCCATCTTATCAATGCTCCTGCCACGACAAGCGTTGCTTATGTGAATTCGTTATGCGGAACTTACAGACATGCTTATTCCGGTATTTCTCAGACTTATTCAAATGTACCGGTTTACTCATGGACGATTCAGGCAATGACACACGAAATGGGACATAGCTTAGGCTCTCCTCATACCCATGCCTGTGCCTGGAACGGAAACAATACTGCCATTGATGGATGCGGAGCTCAGGCAGGCTACAGTGAAGGCTGTACAGGACCGATTCCTTCCACAACTGTGAAGGGAACAATTATGAGTTATTGCCATCTGGTTTCCGGGGTAGGAATCAGTTTCAATAATGGTTTTGGGCCACAGCCTGCTGCCCTGATCAGAAATACGGTTGATTCCAAGGCTTGTCTGGGGACAAACTGTACTACCGCCTGTACTGCAACCGTTACAGGGATGAATGTTTCGGATATTACCCAGGTTTCCGCAAATGCAAACTTTACGGATGCTGTTTCTACATCATGGAAGTATAAACTTACCAAAATGGATGAAACTTCTGTAACATCAGGGACTACAAGCTCACAGAACCTTAGTTTCAGCGGCCTTCAGCCTGCAACGTATTATAAATTATCGGTAGGAACAACCTGTTCAGGATCCAATGCTTTCCAAAAAACACAGGTATTCCTTACAGATGCTTCATGGTGCGACGGTGCATTGTTTACAGATACAGGCGGCCAGACTTCTGGTTACAGAAATGATGAAACAATCGTTAAGACATTTTATCCTTCTTCAGGGGCGCTTACCATGACCTTTACAGAGTTTGCATTGGAGCAGGATTATGATTTTATGTATGTGTATAACGGCCCTTCTACAGCATCTCCTTTGTTTGCTAATGGAAATAACCTGACAGGAAATACAGTGCCTGGACCTTTTACTTCTACCCATTCTTCAGGAGCTATTACAGTAAAATTTGTATCGGATCCGGGAGTTACAGACAATGGTTGGAAAGCGAATTTTTCCTGCAATGTTCTTAGAGTGAATGAGGCAACTAAAAATGATAATCTCATCAATATCTATCCGAATCCTGCTAAAAATATGATTGTTATTTCTTCTAAAGATGCCTTAAAATCTTATAAAATTTATGATGAAGCAGGAAGGCTGGTAATGTCCGAATCTTCATTAAAAGGAAATAAACAGGAAGTAAATATTTCATCTATCCAGACAGGAAATTATATTGTAACGGTGGAGACAGAGAAACAAACGGTGAATAAAAAATTGATCAAGCATTAATTGTATTTTACACCATTCAATAATAAAAGCCTGAGATTTCAGGCTTTTTTTGTTCAATAGAACAACTTTTATGTATGTTTTATTGAAGGATAGATCATTTATCTACAAATAAATTGGAATTCGGCTTGGGTTTTGCTTATATTCAGCGGAATAATTTTTAACTTTGCAAAAAGATTTATTGTCAAAATGACGAACCCTCTATTTTATGCAAAAATAATTCTCTTTGGAGAATATGGGATGATCGAAGACTCCCAGGGACTTGTAGTACCTTACAGCTTTTATAAGGGAACCCTGAAATTCTCAGATTTAAGCTCTGAATTTGAACTTAAATCGAACAGACACCTGCAGAAATACTCTGATTTTCTTGCAACGCTTGATCTTTCTGATGATTTCAGATTAGATATCAAAAGCTTTAAAAATGATATTGCATCCGGACTTTTCTTTGATTCCAATATTCCTCAGGGATATGGAGTAGGAAGCTCTGGAGCTTTGGTGGCTGCTATTTTTGAAAGATATGCACTCAATAAACTTGAACCTGAACAAATTTCAAAAGACAACCTGAAAAAACTGAAGGCTGTTTTTGGTGAAATGGAAAGCTATTTCCATGGTAAAAGTTCGGGAATGGATCCTTTGATCTGCTACATGAACCTGCCCATCCTTATCGAGAACAAAGAAAACCTGGACAGGGTTTCTATTCCTGAAGGGGAAGAGGGTAAAGGAGCCATATTCCTGATCGATAGCGGGATTACCGGTGAAACAGGACCTATGATCCAGATTTTCTTTGAAAAAATGAAAACTGAAGGGTTCCGCAAAACGTTAAAAGAAGAGTTCATCCGTTATAACAATGCATGCATCGAATCTTTCCTTAAAAAAGATATGAATCCTTTTTTCAGAAACCTGAAAAAACTTTCTTACTGGGCATATGAACATTTTCGTCCTATGATTCCGGAAAGTATTTTCAATATCTGGAAAAAAGGACTGGACTCTAATGCTTATTATCTGAAACTTTGCGGAAGCGGAGGCGGAGGATATATTCTGGGCTTTACCAAAGACTATGCGAAAGCAGAAAAAATGCTTGAAGGTTTCCAAAAAGAAGTGATTTACAGATTTTAAACAGGGTGGAATGAATTCTGAAAAAGAAACTTTCCAACCTAAAAACGATGTCTCTAAATCTATTTTTTACAGATTCTCACAGTTCGTGGGCTTTCTTATCGGTGCCCGTGTTTTTGTAGCTGCACTTCTTACCTTTGCCCTGTATGTTTCTACGTTTTTCCTCTTCAACCAGGATGAAACTTTTAGGAAGTTTGTCTTTGATTTTAAAGTACACGGCATTATTTTCTGTACCGTTATTTCAATTTTGTCCGGCGGAATTATTAACCAGTTTTACGATCTGGAAAAAGACCATGTGGCTAAGCCATTCAGGACCAGGATTCAAAGCTTTATCAAGCAGAAATATTTTTTGTATGCTTATCTTGCCCTTACTGCAGTTTCTCTGGGAGTGGCATGGATGATTTCTCACAAGGTTTTCGCTTTTTTCCTTGTCTATCAGTTTTTTATGTGGTTTTACAGCCATAAATTAAGCAGGCTGCTGATCATCAATAATCTTACTTTTGTAAGTCTTACTTTGTATCCTTTCTTCGGAATGATGGTCTATTATGAAACCTTTTCCAAAAAGGTACTGCTGATGGCCGTTTTTCTTTTTTTAATTCTTTTATGCATTGATATTGTAAAAGATATGCTGACGAAAAGTGTGGATAAAGCATTCGGATATACCACCATTCCTAATTATTTTAAAAATAAAAATACCCAGATCATTATCATTTCCCTGTTGGTTACGACCATAGCGGTTTCAATGAAACTTATTTCTAAAACAGGGATATCAGGTTTTATGGCGTATTATTTTACGGCAGGAATGTTTGTCATGATTTTTTGTATTTACCTGCTGCTTAATTCTACCCGGAGAAGTAAATTCTTTACACTCAACATTTTAAGGTTTTGGGTTTTTGTAGGAATTATTGCTATGCTTCTGAATGGAATTGAAAGTAAATTCTAGAAAATTTTCTTTAAATAAACAGAGGTTATTATTACCTTTGCGAAACTAAATTTAATAAAAAGGAATGCCCATTTTTAACGATACTAAAGTTGCATTTGCAGACAAGTCTGATGCACAATTAAGAAAGGCGTACTGGATGTTTAAAATGATTGAACAGCCTGCTCTTACCAGCCTTGGAACCTCTGTCCTTAATTTTACAGTACACAACAATTTTCCTTTCGTGACCGGAATTGTAAAAAGCACTTTGTTTGAACAGTTCTGTGGCGGCGAAACACGTGAAGAGAGTATGAAGGCGGTAAAACAGCTTTTCAAAAGAGGCGTAGGAAGTATTTTCGATTACTCAATTGAGGGTAAAGAGGATGAGGAAACTTTTGATGCAGTCTGCAAAGAGATTAAAGATATCATTAGATTTTCGGTAGGAAATCCTGCTATTCCTTTTATTGTATTTAAACCGACTGCTTTCGGGAGAATTGACCTTTATGAAGCAGTAGGAAAAGGAGCCGAGCTTACCACAAGCCAGAAGGTAGAATGGGCAAGAGTCGTAAGAAGGTTTGATGAGGTATGCAGCCTTTGTCATGAAAATGACAAGAAAGTAATGGTAGATGCGGAAGAAACCTGGATGCAGGATTCGGCAGATCAGCTTTGTGAGGAAATGATGGAGAAATACAATCAGGAAAAACCGATTGTATGGAATACCATCCAGATGTACAGAACCGGAAGACTGGAGTACATGGAAGCCCATTTGCAGAGAGCCAGAGAAAAGAATTATTTTATAGGCTATAAGATTGTGCGAGGAGCCTATATGGAAAAGGAAAGAGCAAGAGCAGCTGAAAAAGGGTACGCAGATCCTATCCAGCCGAATAAAGAAGCTTCAGATAGAAACTATAATGCCGGAATTGATTTTGTAATGAATCATTTGGATAAAGTTTCTGCTTTTTTCGGAACCCATAATGAAGTTTCTTCAGAATTGGTTATGGATAAGATGAAAGCTAAATCTCTGGATAATGGTAATCCTCACGTTTATTTTGGACAGCTTTATGGGATGAGTGACAATATCACCTTCTATTTATCAGATAAAGGCTATAATGTAGCTAAATATCTCCCATACGGACCTGTAAAGGATGTTGTACCATATCTTACAAGAAGAGCCAGAGAAAATACTTCTGTGGCCGGACAGACCGGGAGAGAATTAGGTCTTATCAAAAAAGAGCTTGAAAGAAGAAGAAAATAGTAATATTTAAAAAATAATATTAGTAAAGACCTGCAGTAAATAGCGGGTCTTTTTGTTTGATATATTTATTGAAAATGCCTGTATTTATCATAGATTTGATACATTTACGGTATTGTGGATAATTCTGTTTATTTTAAAATAATTTTTAAATTTAATAAATTTATTAGCTTTTTGTTGTTTAATTTGTTACAAATAATTAACTTAGATTAAATAATAAAAAACTAATACATGAAAAAAACTTTACTCGTTACTGCCATAATGGCGGTTAACTTTACTATCGCACAAACCTACAATAACGGAGGTTTAAGTACTGGCGCAACTTCTAAAAGCGGTACTGCCGCACCTACAGGATATACATGGTCTGAACTTCAGAATAATACGGGAAACACAACAGAATCTAATACGAGTCTTGGGTTAGGCGGAACATCCAGTTCAGCTTCAGCAAGTTTTTTTATTGCCGACGATTTTACGGTTCCGGCTGGAACCAGCTGGCAGATCTCAACTATTGATTTTTTTGCCTACCAGACGAATTATACAGGGACTACTGCTCCTTTTAATACAGTGAGGGTAAATATTTACAGCTCAGATCCTTCTGTAGCAGGTGCTGTGAGTGTATTTGGCGACGACACAACCAACAGGTTCAGTGCTGGTGCAGAGGCCAATATGTACAGAACCGGGAACACTTTGGTGCCTGCACCTGCAACACCAGGAACCACCCGGAAGATATGGAAAATTACTGCTAATACTCCCAAAACTTTAACTCCGGGAACCTATTGGGTAAAATATCAGTTACAAAATGTAGTGATGGCCAATGCAGGCTTTTTACCACCGGTTACTATTGTTGGAAACAGAGGTCTTCCTGCTTTTAATGCCAAGCAGTTTGATGCTATCTTAGGAACATGGGCACCAATTGTAGACGCGGGAAACCCTGCATCAGCTCCCGATTATCCACTGGATATGCCATTTGTAATTACTTTTACTGCTACGGTATTGGGTACGCAGGAGACGATGCAATATGATAACAGAGTACAGGTTTATCCTAACCCGGTAAAAGATAGTTTCAGGATAAATAATCCGGAAAAACTTAAAATAAGTTCAATAGAAATTATAGATGTCTCCGGAAAGCTTGTAAGAACATTAAAGGCTTCCGAAGAATATAGTATTGCAGATCTGCCCAAAGGAAATTATATTTTGAAAATAAAGAATGAAGGCGGGCTTGCAAAAATTACAAAACTAATCAAGCAATAGCTTTAGTTTTCTTCTTCAATATTTTTTACCTGGCCATTTTCTCCGGCCAGGTTTTTTTAGGGCTCAAAACTTTCAAATTTTCCATTTTCATAGAACAAAACGATCCTTTTAATCTTATTTTCTTGATTATCAGTCAATTGATTAAATGCGTAATCTTTAGGAAGTCCTAATCGCTGAGAATCGGATAAATTTTCCTTTGTCTTATATGGGGGTGGTATAAACGATTCTCGCGGGCTCTCTTTCAGAGAGTCAATTTCCTCTTCTGCTCCGAAGTCTTCATCATCTTTCATCATCGTAAACAAGTCGGGTAGCGGAACAGGTTTTCCTTTCTCATCCTGTTCCTTTTCTTCCATAGCAGATGGATCCGCAGGCAGTTCCGATTTAAGCATTTCGCCTTCACCTGTCACCAGCCAGTCCCAAAGGATTTCCGGAAACCTTGATTTAATCTTTATAATGAATTCCAGAGAGGGTTTGTTTCTTCCGGAGGTAATATGTGAAATAGAGGAACGCTGTACATCGATCTCATCTGCAAACTCAGAAGGGCTGAGATTGGAGTACTCTATCACTTTGGAAATTCTCTCATTTAAGCTCATAAAATAAAGTGTTAATTGCTTTACAAATGTAAAATATAAAATTTACATAGGCAAATTACAAATGTGCATTAAGTGAAAGATTTAGTAAGAAACATTTGTAAACCAACAATAAATATCTATTTTACAGCCAATTATATTTATACTTCTGTTATTTGTTAGAATTAAATAATGTAAAATCAACGCATATTACTATAGGTATAACAATTAATTCCGTCTTTTATGTAAGAGTGACAACTTATACACATCAATGTAACTAATTGACTAATAATATTATATAATTCATTAAATTTCTTTTATATGAGACAAAAAAAGGAGTTTAATGTAGTTTTTACATTTGTTAAGTTGTTAAACCTGTTGATTATTAGGTAATTATATATTTAAAAGCATTTTAAAGATTGCTTGGGTTGTTTAAAGAGATTTTTTTTGTTTGAATCTTATATTTGAGCTAAATTTTCATGTTTTTTTATTAAATACTTAAATTTACATATGTATACAATGAAAATCATCTGAGTTTTCCACAATTGTAATGTTTAGCTTTATTATACTTATTTATAGATAAACAATCATTTACAGGCTTAAAGTACTCTTATAAATGTTATTGATATAAATACTTTAAAACACTCATTTTGAATTGATTAATATTTTTATTTTAAATTATATTCAATTAACAATTTTATCCACAGACAAAATGTCAGTCCTGCTTGTTTAATGAAGTTACAGTTGTAAATCATCTTTTTTTGCTTCAAAATCCTTAAATTTGACTCTTGTAAATTATTGATAATGAATTTTGAACAGATCTATTCTCCGAATCCTAATTTCTCAAACCGCTATATTTCCCCTGAAAAATTATTTTCTTACCTACAGGACAATCTCAGCAATTATATTCAGGAGATTGGGAGGTCTTATTTAGACAAGCCTATTTATAAACTAACCATAGGAACCGGTGCCATTAATGTTCTTGCCTGGTCACAGATGCACGGAAATGAATCAAATACCAGTCATGCAATGCTTGATCTCCTGGAAACTCTTGATAAGGCTCCGGAATTGAAAGAAGATATTTTCAGTAAAATCAAACTGGATTTTATTTTTATGCTCAACCCTGACGGCTCAGAAAAATGGACAAGGCTGAATGCTGCAGATATTGACCTGAACAGAGACTTTCATAATGAATCGAGTACGGAAATTAAGTTTCTCAAGGCAGCTGTTGCTTCAAACAAATATGATTATGCACTGAACCTGCATGAACAGAGAACTATTTTTACTACAGACGGCATACATCCGGCAACACTTTCTTTTTTGGCCCCTTCCGAAAATGTGGAACGTACAGTGACAGATAACAGGAAAAAATGTATGGCTGTAATAGGACGGGTTTATGAGCATTTGAAAGAACTGATCCCGAACCAGATCGGAAGGTATTCAGATGAATTTTATCCTACTTCCACAGGGGATAATTTTATTAAGGCGGGAATGCCCACCATTTTATTTGAAGGCGGACATTTTATAGATGATTATACGAGAAAAGGCACCAGAAAATATTATACGGTTGCTTTATACTACGCACTAAAGGCAATCAGTGAGCTAAACTCTGATATCGAAGGCTGGGAAAAGTATCTTGAAATTCCTGAAAATCAGGAAACGCATTATGACATTATTTACAGGAATGTAAAATTGAATACCGATCACGAATGTATTCTAGATGTGGCTGTTCAGTATCGGGAAATCATAGAAGAAGGAAAAGATGAAATTTCTTTTGTACCTTTTGTCATGGAAGTAGGAGATGTGAAAAAAAGAAAAGGCTGGCTGGAAATAGACTGTACAGGTAAGAAATTTGTAGCTGCCACTAAATACCCTAAATTGGATGCCCCTGCGGAATTTACCATAGAAGACTAAAATACCAATTTTATTACCGGATTAATTTTTCAAGACAAAAAAACTAATGTCTCTCCGGTTAAATTATAAAAAATAAGGCACAAACATCTGCCAAATCTGCTCAATCAGCGAGAGTTTACTTTAAAACAAAACGTCCTCAAGAAGCATTACTTTTTGAGGACGTTATCATTTTTTATATGGAATAACTAGTTTACTACCTTGATTCCGTTGGCTACAAACCTGATCTCTTCTTTAGGAGCCTTAATGGCGTCAATTTCAGCCTGAGGCTTTTTAGCATCTTCAGCGTAGTGCTTCTGTTCATCTATTGAGGTCACTTTTCTTTCCGCAGTACCTTCCAACACAACATTTTTACCTTTCAAAGCGGTTGGTACAAAGAAGGCATAGTCTTTCATTTTCACAAAAAACTGGGAATTATCTTCAGTCTGAATCGTAAGCCAGCAGCCTTTTTTCTCACAAACATCAGTTACTTTTCCTTTAACTGCTACATTTTCAACCTTTTTGTTATCCTTTTTAAGTTTTTTGCTTAATTTATCTACCGTAATGGCTTTTGATTCCGAACTTACTGCAGATCCGTATGTATCACCTACAATAGCATTTCCTGCCGGTGGTCCAACTTTTTTCTGTGAGGTCTCCTGTGCAAAAGCTAATGTTGAAACACTTACAGCTGCTGCGAATAATATAGCTTTGAATTTCATTTTTAATATTTTTTTCAAAAGTACTAATTAAAATTGAATAATAATTCGATAAAAGTTTAATAAAAAGCAAAGGGTTCAGTAAATTTTAAACAAATGTCAAAATCAATGTCAGATTTGTTTATATTTGACGCCTATACTTGAATATGCAGAAAAAACTGAAACTTTGGGATGCCATTATGCTCGTAATGGGATCCATGATCGGAAGCGGAATTTTTATTGTAAGTGCCGATATGATGCGAAACCTGGGATCCGGTTTCTGGCTGATAATAGTCTGGATCATTACCGGAGTAATGACGGTAGCAGCGGCAATAAGCTATGGAGAACTTTCGGCATTGTTTCCAAAAGCAGGAGGGCAGTACACCTATCTTAAGGAGATTTTTGGAAAAAAAATGGGATTTCTTTATGGCTGGGGTCTGTTCACCGTAATCCAGACCGGTACTATTGCGGCAGTGGCAATGGCTTTTGGAAAATTTACAGCTTATCTCGTACCTTCACTGAATGATGCAGCTCCACTTTTCCAGAGCGGGGAATTCAGGATCACCTGGATACAGATTCTGGCAATAGCTGTCATTCTTTTGCTTACTTATATCAATACAAGAGGTGTAGAAAGTGGTAAGCTGCTTCAGAATATATTTACAGGCTCAAAGATTATTGCTTTGCTGGGTTTGATTGCAACCGGATTCATCTTGGTTGATTTTTCGCACATGGCTGAAAATTTCAGTCTGGGTACGGATTCATTCAGCAACCTTAAAAAAGATATCAGTGGTAACTTCCTTAAAGAAGGTTGGGAACCCATCAGTGAAATGACTTTACTTGGAGGAATAGCAGCAGCTATGGTAGGCTCTGTTTTCAGTTCTGTAGCCTGGGAAAGTGTGACTTTTGTATCCGGGGAAGTGGAAAATCCTAAAAGAAACATTGTTAAGTCGATGATTTATGGAACCTCTGCAGTAATGATCCTTTATCTGGCAGTCAATTATGTATATCTGAATGCTTTGGATAGAGATAGTATTGCTTTTGCAGCCAATGACAGGGTAGCGGTTGCGGCTTCACAGAATATTTTCGGAAGTGCCGGAACCATTATCATTGCTGTACTTGTAATGATTTCTACATTCGGATGCGATAACGGACTGATCCTGGCGGGAGCAAGAGTATTCCAGACCATGGCAAAAGACGGTATGTTCTTTAAATCTGCCGAAAAAAACAATAAAAATGAAGTTCCTGAAAATGCATTATGGATGCAGGGAATCTGGGCTTCGGTACTGTGTCTTAGCGGACAGTATGGCAATCTTCTGGATATGATTTCTTTTGTGATCGTTCTGTTTTATATGATTACCGTTTTTGGGGTTATTTATTTAAGATTCAAAAAACCGGATCTGGAAAGGCCTTACAAAACATGGCTGTATCCCGTAACTCCTCTTATCTACCTGCTGATAGGAACAGGATTCTGTGTACTTCTTTTGATATACAAACAGCAATACACCTGGCCAGGCTTCCTGATGGTACTTCTCGGACTTCCGGTGTATTATTTTATCAACAGAAAAAAACAAACGGATCAATAGCATAAAATTCAACCATATTTATACTGTTTAAGGGCTTCCAAACGAATGTGGAAGCCCTTTTTTCAATAATATTTTTGCTGGGTTTTCCTGTTTATTTCATGAAAATGTGTATTTTGGTATTTCTTTTTAAGAAACTAGACTATGAAATAAGAAGTTGACTATGGATACACCAAATTACAGAATGCCTTTTGTCCCTTCAACATTAATGACTGAAGGAGGAAGCATCGATATCTGCGACATGGGCGAAAGCATCGCGCACAATATTATGCTCCTGATCACCACAAAGAAAGGCGAAAACAGATATGATGACAATTATGGAAACGACGTTTGGAATCTGGAATTCGATAATGGAGTTACCAGTGCCGTTTGGGAAAGCGTTTTCATTAAAAGCCTCAGAAGGCAGATTCAGGAATATGAACCCCGTATTGTACAGCCACAGATCGAAGCACACATTCAGTTTGTTGAGCATAGTTATGATACCAAAGAACACACGGAGATTAAAAAGAAGGTAAGAATTGCCATCAATGCAAAGATGGAGGCGACAGGAGAGCGTTTCAGCTTTTCTACAGAATTATTTTTAAGTCCGATGTCTATTGATTAATTGTTTTAACAGCAAGAAAAATTATGAACTTAGATCAAAATATATATTCCAAAGAATCTGTAAAGGCAAGAATGCTTCAGAACGCCACCAAAGTTTGGGGATTGAAAAGCCCGCAGTCTCTGGATCCTTTCGTAAAATTACTGATAGATGCATTCAGTACGGAAGTTTTTAAAGCCAATAACGAGATCCAGACGGTTAATGCAAGAATCCTTGAGAAACTCGCAAAACTTCTGACACCATCTATTTATACTCATCCGATGCCTGCCCATGCAGTTGCTTTTACAATGCCTTATGAATCTTCTGAAATCCTGCTGGAACATACCGAATTCTTCTTTCGTAAGCAGATGACATCCACTGTGAAGTCAGAATCGGATAAGCAGCTTAATATTCCTTTTACACCGGTAGGAAATGTAAGGATCAACAAGATACAGACTGCTGTGATGTTTGTAGGAAATACCTGCTACAGTGTGGATGACAGGCTTAATAAAATACCGGTAGCAAGGTTTCAGGGAAAGCCGGAGGATTACAGGAAAATCACAATCGGAGTAGATGTAAGCAGGTATGCCAGTGAAAATTTTCCTAAATATATCAGCGTTTTCTGTTCAAATCCTGCCTTTGAACATATAGATTTTGTATACAAACTTCTTCCTTACATAACAGTTACCAGTAATGGAAACCCACTATTTGTAAGGGAAGGGCTGAGCTACCTTACCAACAGCCAGCAGGATGGCTATGAGCAGATGTTCAGGGAACAGTCGATCCGGAATAAAGCCATCGAAGATATTAAAAGTATATACCGCCACAAGTTTATTGAAATCACAGGGCTTTCCGGCAGCCTTTTTTCAGAGCCCGGAGTTTTGCCTCAAAACCTGAATTTTCTTAGTGAAAAAGAAGAGATCAGAAAACAGCTTGGAGACAAACGCTACCTGTGGCTTACTTTCGAATTCCCACCTCAGTTTTCTGCTGAGATTTTAGATAATTTTTCATTTGTAATGAATGCTTTCCCTATTTATAACAGAGGCTGGAAGAAAACAGAATACAGCCTGGATATTATGGGGAACAATATTCCACTGGTTACAGACGAAGGAGAGCATTTCCTGTATGTTGACGAAGTTCAGGACGGTGACGGAAGAAGGTATACCGAAATTCCGTTTACGCCTGCAGATGACCTTAAAAAAGGGTTGTACACGGTAAGAAAAGGAGGAATGGAGCGTTTTACAAATAGAAATGCTGTGGATATGATCGCCAATGTGCTTGAGCTTACAAGGGATGAGATTGCTGCATTTTCACTTTTAAACAGAGATAACGTTAAAGGAGTACTCAGTGAAATGTCTGACAAAATGAAGACCATGGTACAAAAAGTGAATAATGCAAAAAGAAATATCAGACAGGAGCTGAATTATGTGATCATGGAGCCTGTAGAAAAAACCGACCATACTTACGCTTCTTTCTGGGTTACACACTGTACGCTGGCCAATCATATGCGTCCGGGCACAGAGCTTTCCAATCAGCTGAAATCGCAGACCGTTGTACTTCTTACAGAAACCATTGGAGGAGCAGAAGAGCAGAAAGGGACAGATAGTATCCAGGCTTACCGGTATGCTTTGACGACGAGAGACAAGATCATTTCTCTGGAAGATGTTAAAAATTACTGCAGAATGGTGCTGAAAGATGAGGTAAAAGAGGTCAGGGTAAGAAGAGGAACAATGATCAGCAACCGTCCCAAAGAAGGATTTGTAAGAACGGTTGAAATAGAAATTATTCCTCAGAATTATTCTTTTTATGGAAGAGCTTACTGGGAAAACATGGCCAATATCCTCAGAAACCAAATTATTTCCAAAGCTATTGACGGAATTGAATATGTAGTAAAGATAAGCAATGAAGATGTTGATTTTGATGAAATATAATGCTAAACCAAACTATAAAAATATGAGAAAAATTGTTGTACTTGCAATGGCCCTGAACTTTACATCGGTCAGCATGATCAGCTGTAAAAAAGATATCGACAAGCTGGGGAAATCTGTTATAAACCTTGGCAGTGCCAATGAAGCTAATGCTATTATTGATTTTAATAATAATTTTTTAGATTCTTATAAAAGCACATCCAAACATATAGAAAGCATTCTTAAATATGCCGATGAAGCCTCTGTGAAAGCAAAAGGAGGAAATGTTATGATCATGCCTATCGTGATTGGTTCTATGGATTATTCATTCGGGAAGATCAAAGACATACCGTCTGGTTTTGGAAAAGACAAAGCTGCTATAGAAGCCGATTTTAAGATTTATAAGAATAAAAAGGAAAGTATAGAGAAAAAGTTTGAAGAGTTTAAATCCTATATGAATTCCGAAGACTATAAAGACGACAAAGGAGCAAGAGCTGAAACGATTACAAAAGAGATTGAAACCGAAGCCAAAGCCTTATTTATTTCAGGTGAAAATATTGTGGCCAGGATTAAACCGGCAACTGATGCCGCAGAAGAAGTAATTCTGAAGGATCATCCTATGAAAGAGTATATTATTTCTTCCAAAAACGTGATGAATTCTCTGGACTCCAATATAGATTTGCTGGATAAGCAATATTCAGGGAAGTTCAATGAAGCGGAAGCTCAGAAAAAATATGATGAGTTGGCTAAAGCGGTGGAAGCAAATTCAAAATTGGAATTTACCGTAAAAGATACGCAGTATGCCTATAAAAAATCATTGTTTGAAAGCTTCAATAGGAATGCATCCAGCTTTTTGGATACTTACAGAAAACTGATCCGTGATTCCAAAGAAACAGGTAAAATATCAGATAGTGATATCGGCCAGATCGATTCTGCATACGAATCTTTACTGAACTCCTACAATTCATTTGTGAAATAACAGAAAATACAAAACAGATAGAAAAGACCGGTACAATGTATCGGTCTTTTTTATTTACAAGAGCCAGTACCCAAAAATACTGTATTCATAATGTCATACCGAGCGAATTTGAAGGATTAAAAAATTAACTAAAATTAAGCTTTAATAAAAACTTTCACACTAACACAATTCCATAAAATTCCGTAATTTTGCACATTGTGATTTCAGGCAGAATCACACCGAATTATGAGTAAATCAACAGAATATATAGAAGTTTACGGAGCACGTGAACACAACCTTAAAAATATTAATGTCAAGATTCCCCGCAACGAATTGGTGGTCATCACCGGCCTTTCCGGAAGCGGAAAATCATCTCTGGCTTTTGACACCATCTTTGCAGAAGGACAGCGTCGTTATATTGAAACATTCTCTGCTTATGCACGCCAGTTTTTGGGTGGTTTGGAGCGCCCTGATGTGGACAAGATAGAAGGGCTTTCTCCTGTAATTGCGATAGAGCAGAAAACGACCAATAAAAACCCCAGATCCACTGTAGGAACTGTTACAGAGCTGTACGACTTTCTTCGTTTGCTGTTTGCCAGGGTTTCTGATGCATACTCTCTTTCTACGGGCAAGAGATTGGTAAGCTATACGGAAGATCAGATCCTGGAAACCATCAAGGAAAACTACAAGAGGGAAAAGATAATGCTTCTCGCTCCTGTTGTACGTTCCAGAAAAGGGCATTATCACGAGCTTTTTGTACAGATGGCAAAGAAAGGCTATGGCCAGGCCAGAATTGACGGCGAGCTGCAGGATATAGAATATGACCTGAAACTGGACCGTTACAAAACCCACGATATTGATATTGTGATCGACCGCTGGATCATAGGAGAAAACGCCTCTGAAGCCAGAATGGAGAAATCCTTGCGTACTGCAATGGAAATGGGTGAGGGGATTATCGGAATTCAGAAACTGGGAGATACTGAGATAGAATATTTCTCCAAAAACCTGATGGATGCTGAAACCGGTCACTCACTTGCCCTTCCGGAGCCCAATACATTCTCTTTCAACTCTCCGAAAGGAAGCTGCCCGGAATGTAAAGGATTGGGAACGATTAAGAAAATCAACACCGATTATTTTATTGATAATCCTAAACTGTCTATTAACCAGGGTGGACTGCTGCCGTTGGAAGACATCAAATCCAATAAGTGGATCCTGTCCCAGATCAAAAATATTCTTGAGATCTTTGGGTTGGGTATGGCTACACCCATGCAGGATATCCCGGAAGAAGCTTTGGATTATATTTACAACGGTTGTCACAAAGAATTTAATAAAGACCTGAAATATGCTGGGATTACCAAAAAAATAAAAATAAGCTTCGATGGTCTGATTGCCTTTATGGAAGAAATCATCGATGAAAGAGAATCTTACGAGGCAGTGCTTCTGGAGAGGCACTTTACTACTGAAGAAACCTGTCCGGAATGCGGCGGAACCCGTCTTCAGCAGGCAAGCTTAAGTTTTAAAATAGACGGAAAGAATATTGCTGAGATCAATGCTTTAAGTTTATCTGACTTGAAAGAGTGGTTATCAGACGTTAAGGACAAATTTTCAGAAAAACATAAAATCATAGCCCACGAAATCTTAAAAGAAATTGAAACAAGACTTCAGTTCCTTCTGGATGTAGGTTTGGATTATCTTAGCTTAAGCAGAAGCTCAAAAACCCTTTCCGGCGGTGAATCCCAGAGGATACGGCTTGCCACACAGATCGGGTCGCAGCTTGTTAATGTATTGTATATCCTGGACGAACCAAGTATCGGACTTCACCAGAGAGATAACGAGAGGCTGATTAATTCCTTAAAAAACCTCAGGGATATAGGAAATTCCGTCCTTGTTGTTGAGCATGATAAAGATATGATACTGGAAGCCGATGAGGTACTTGATATTGGCCCTAGAGCCGGAAAATTTGGAGGAGAAATACTCTGGCAGGGGAAACCTAAAGATCTTTTAAAGGCAGACACCATTACGGCACAGTACATTAATGGAGAAAGAAAAATAGAAGTTCCTTCGAAAAGAAGGGCTGGAAATGGTAAAAACATCCTGTTAAAAGGTGCTACAGGAAACAACCTTAAAAACGTTACCCTCGATATTCCATTAGCAAAACTGGTTGTAGTAACCGGAATTTCAGGAAGCGGAAAATCTTCTCTGATTAACGGAACTTTATATCCGATCCTTAATAAACATTTTTACAGAGCGGTTCAGGAACCTCTTCCGTATAAAAAGATTGAAGGCCTTGAGAATATTGATAAGATTGTAGACGTAGATCAGACACCGATCGGAAGAACGCCCCGATCCAACCCTGCCACCTACACAGGAATGTTTACCGACATCAGAAACCTTTTTGCAGAACTTCCGGAAAGTAAAATCCGTGGTTATAAGCCGGGAAGATTTTCTTTCAACGTAAAAGGAGGAAGATGTGAAACCTGTCAGGGTGGTGGATTGAAAGTCATTGAAATGAACTTTCTTCCTGATGTATATGTTCATTGTGAAACCTGTAACGGAAAACGTTTTAACAGAGAAACCCTCGAAGTACGTTATAAAGGAAAATCGATCTCCGATGTACTGGACATGACCATTGATGAAGCCGTAGATTTCTTCCAGCCGATCCCTAAAATTTTTACCAAAGTGAAAACACTTCAGGATGTAGGATTGGGATATATTACCCTCGGACAGCAGTCTACCACACTTTCAGGAGGTGAAGCACAACGTATCAAGCTGGCGACAGAACTTTCAAAAAGACAGACCGGAAATACACTTTATATTCTGGACGAGCCAACCACCGGACTGCATTTTGAAGATGTAAAAATCCTGATGGATGCCATCAATCAGCTGGTGGAGCTAGGAAACTCATTCATCATCATTGAACATAATATGGATGTGATTAAGCTTGCAGACCATATCATTGATGTCGGCCCAGAAGGCGGAAAACATGGCGGACAAATTGTAGCTCAGGGAACCCCTGAGGAAATTGTGAAATCGAAGAAAAGTTTAACAGGAAAATTCTTGAAGCGAGAACTGGAATAAGGGAGGCAATAGCTCTCATTATATAAAAACCCCGGCCGGACTTTTAGTCCGGCCGGGGTTTTTATATAGTTTAATGCAGAGCCTACAAAGGAGAAATATACACTTCTATTTTAGTTCCGTCATAATTGAATGTCCCGTCTTCATTAGGCTTGCCTAAAACCCACTTCATATCTACAGGAACCGACCACGCCGTTCCCAGTGAGAAGCCATTTACTGATCTGATTTCTGAACAGTTTCCTGTAGTGATAGCAGAGTGAAACCACGTTTTATCCCTTAGCCTGTAGAAGCCGATTGCTTTTCCTTTAGGGATCACTGAGTAACCGTTCCATTTGTCTCCCGCAGAATAATTGAACTTATTAAGCCATCCCTGAGCCCTGAACTGAACAAGCTCATCGGGAGATATAGCTGCCCCTCGCATGTAAAGGGCATACGCAACCACATCATGACAGACTCCTTTGTTGTAATTGCTGATATCATCCTGGCCGGAAAGAAGACCATTTGAGATTAATGATTTTTTTGCCGGATCTAATTGCCCTGTGTGGGCTCCTTTTGGTGTGATCATTTCAATATTATTTTGTTGTTTTTGGTGTATTTAAAGATACATAATATATTATAAACAATATTTCACCATAGGGATCTGGACTGTTGAGGTATTTTTATTACTTTGAAATTTCCTATAAATAATGAAAATTTTGAGTATTAAATTGTAATAAATGATCGAAAAAACCGTTCTATATTTATCAGACATAAATTAAAGCAATATGAAAAATTTAAAGAAGCTTAACAAGGAAGAATTAAAGGCAGTGTACGGAGGATCTCCTAAAATTTATTGCGTATTCTGTGAGAGACTCAACAAAACAGTCTGCAGCGAAGCTCAGATTTCTCAATGTCCTTAAAAAATAACCGCTTTTAACAGGCGGTTTTTTATTGCTTTGTACTTTTAAAGCCGGAATTATTCTTAAAATTTCCGGAATTTCTTTTTAAAGCTGAAAATAAATGGAGCAGCGATTGTAAAATTTTATACATTTGATTATAAAACATGATCTGTGAACCCCATTCTTGATGTTGTCGTACGCTCCCTGTGCGTTTACCTTTTTATGGTAATTGCTATCCGTCTTTTTGGTAAAAACCAGCTTTCTCAGCTTAATGCAGGAGATGTAGTACTGCTTCTCCTTATTTCCAATGCGGTTCAGAACGCAATGGTAGGTCCGGATACTTCTTTACAAGGCGGACTTATTGCTGCACTTGTCCTCTTTGCTGCCAACTTTATTCTGAAAAGGCTGATGTTTTCCAATCGGAAATTCGAAACATTTATGGAAGAAGATCCTGTCATTCTGATCAGGGACGGAAGAGTGGATCAGACTGCCCTGAACAGGGTGAAGATTACCAGGGATGAGCTGGAAGAAGCCATAAGAGAGCACGGAGTAGAGAATATAAAAGATGTAAAACTTTCCATCCTTGAAGTAGATGGAAATATTAGTGTTATTTCAGAAGATGAAACTGAAAAGCAAACCCATTATGCAAGAATCAAAAGAAAGAATAAAAGAAAATACCATTAAATAAAGTATGAATTACGAATTAAGAGAAATGCTTCCCGGCGATGAAAAAAAAGTGCTGGAAATTTATAAGCAGGGCCTGGACGGAGGAATATCCACTTTTGAAACAGAAGTTCCTACAGCTGAAGCATGGAATATGGATTATTTCAACGATTGCCGCTGGGTTCTGGAAAACGAAAACAATGAAATAATAGGATGGTGCGCTTTGAAGCCGGTAAGCAAAAGGGAATGTTATAAAGGAGTGGCTGAAGTAAGTATTTATTTCGACAATAGATACCAGGGAAAGGGCTTGGGATCAGTCCTGCTGAAAAAGATGATCCTTGACAGCGAAAGCCATGGTTTCTGGACACTTCAGGCCAGCATTTTTCCCGAAAATGAAGCGTCGATAAAATTTCACCAGAAAAATGGGTTCAGAACCGTAGGCGTCAGAAAGAAAATTGGAAAACTTAACGGCCAGTGGAAAGATGTTATCCTCTTTGAAAAGCGAAGCGAAATTGTAGGTTAAGGAATACATACTCTTTAAATTAAATACAAAATACTTTAGGAAATCTCCGGATTCAAAAGCTTCTCAGGCCTTCCGGAACTCCAGCATAGAAATTATCAAAACCTACTTTGGCATTAACCTTGTTATTCCCATATTGAAATTTGAAAAAGTGGAAAATATGAAAGGTTTAATTAAAATTGTGGGGGTAATAACCGTTATGTTAATGATGACTTCATGTGTGGTGCATGATCATCACGTAAGAAGGCTCCCGCCGGGACAGGCTAAAAAAGTATACGGTGGAAGCGCCAGATACTATGCACCCGGACAGGTTAAAAAAAGAGTGTATTATTATGATTATGACAACAGAGGTCGCCATCATCATAAAAACAAAGGACACAAACATCACAGAGATTGAGAAAAATAAAAAAGCCCTGATTTTTTCAGGGCTTTTGATTGGTATTTAAAATCTCGATTTTTTAGGATTCAGGAACGTATTGAAAATCATCACATCGGTTCCGAACTTTTTTTCGACCCTTTCTGAAATATTCAGCATTTCACTTTTAATAAAATCATCCCTCAGATCATCATTGTCAAACATCAGAAGAAGATTGTAATTCTTACCTTCATCAATATAATCACTGTGTACTTCAGAAAGAATATATTTATTGACGTCCATCAGGTTTTCTGCCATCAGAACCAGTGTTTCGTCGATATAATTTTCCCATTCTTCAATATTGTTTTTTGTACAGTGGAAAGTTATACTCAATAAGCTCATATTTTATGAATTTTTAAGATTTTTTGGATAAATTCTACCACAAAAATCGGTAAAAAATTCGTAAATTAGCCCGTTAATAAAAATTGGAAATAAATAATTTTCAGACGCACAGCTAAAGGTCTGACTGTCATTATAATAAAATTTGTTTATGCAAAAAGAAGGAGAAAGACTGATTCCTATCAACATTGTTGATGAAATGAAATCGTCTTATATCGATTATTCGATGTCGGTGATCGTTTCAAGAGCGTTACCGGATGTAAGAGACGGCCTGAAACCCGTTCATAGAAGAGTACTTTATGGTATGTACGGATTAGGGGTTTTTTCTAATAGAAAATATTTAAAATCTGCAAGAATCGTTGGGGATGTTTTGGGTAAATACCACCCGCATGGAGACTCCTCAGTATATGATGCGATGGTAAGAATGGCTCAGGATTGGAGCTTACGTTATCCTCAGGTAGACGGGCAGGGTAACTTCGGGTCAATGGACGGCGACCCGCCTGCAGCAATGCGTTACACCGAGGCAAGACTTAAAAAAATCTCTGATGAGGTTCTTTCAGACCTCGATAAAGAAACCGTTGATTTCCAGAATAACTTCGACGATAGTTTACAGGAGCCTACCGTACTTCCTACCAAAGTTCCTAACCTTCTGGTAAACGGTACTTCCGGGATTGCAGTAGGGATGGCCACTAACATGGCGCCACACAACCTTTCAGAATCTATTGATGCGATATGTGCTTACATCGACAACAGAGAAATTACCATCGATGAGCTGATGCACCACATTACAGCTCCGGATTTCCCTACAGGAGGGATCATTTATGGATATGACGGTGTAAGAGATGCTTTCCACACAGGAAGAGGAAGAGTAGTACTGAGAGCAAAAGTGAATTTCGAGGAAATCGGAAACAGAAATGCTATCATCGTTACTGAAGTCCCTTACCAGGTGAATAAGGCCGACATGATCGCCAGAACAGCCGAGCTTATAAAAGATGATAAAATTGTTGGTATTCATGAGATCAGAGACGAATCGGACAGAAATGGTCTGCGTGTCGTTTATGAACTGAAAAATGATGCCATTCCAAATGTTGTCTTAAACTTATTATATAAATATACAGCCCTTCAGACTTCTTTCAGTGTTAATAATATTGCATTGGTTAAAGGAAGACCGGAACAGCTGAACTTAAAGGATATCATCCACCATTTCGTAGAGCACAGACACGAAGTGATCGTGAGAAGAACTCAATACGAGCTTAAGAAAGCCAAAGAAAGAGCTCACATCCTTGAAGGTTTCATGAAAGTAATCGGAACCCAGGATGCTCTGGACAGAGCTATTTCTATTATCCGTCACAGTGCCAATCCTCAGGCTGCAAAAGAAGGTTTGATCGAAGCATTCGAACTTTCTGAAATCCAGGCTCAGGCTATTCTTGATCTTAGACTGGCACGTCTTACAGGAATGGAGTTGGATAAGATCCGTGACGAATACGATGCGATCATGAAGGAGATCATGAACTTGGAAGATATTTTGGCCAACGAACCAAGAAGATTCGAGATCATTAAAGAAGAATTGCTTGAAATCAAAGAAAAATATGGTGACGAAAGAAGAACTGCTATTGATTATTCAGGAGGAGAAATGTCTATCGAGGATATTATCCCGAATGAAGCAGTAGTTCTTACGATTTCACACGCAGGATATGTGAAGAGAACTTCACTTTCCGAATACAAAATTCAGAGCAGAGGTGGTGTAGGAAACAGAGCAGCGACGACAAGGGACGAAGACTTCCTTGAATACATTGTTTCTGCAACCAATCACCAGTATATGCTATTCTTTACAGAAAAAGGTAGATGTTATTGGTTAAGAGTATTCGAAATTCCTGAAGGTTCAAAAACATCCAAAGGAAGAGCGGTTCAAAACCTGATCAATATTGAGCAGGATGACAAGATTAAAGCTTACATCAGAACCAATAACCTGAAAGATGCCGAATACGTCAACCAGATGAGCGTGGTGATGGTAACCAAAAATGGTACGATCAAGAAAACATCTCTTGAAGCTTACTCAAGACCAAGGGTGAATGGGGTGAATGCTATAGAAATCAGAGACAATGACCAGTTGTTGGGTGCATACCTTACCAATGGAACTTCTCAGATTATGATCGCGACCAAAAACGGTAAATGTATCCGTTTCCCTGAAGAAAAAGTAAGAGAAGTAGGTAGAGGATCTATCGGGGTGCGTGGTATTACCATGGATGATAACGACGAGGCAATTGGTATGATTGTTGTGAATGATGTAGAAAAAGAAACGGTTCTTGTTGTTTCCGAAAAAGGATATGGTAAGAGAACTGCTGTAGAAGATTACAGAATCACCAACAGAGGAGGAAAAGGAGTTATCACCCTGAACATTACCGAAAAAACAGGAAATCTGATCGCTATTCAGAATGTAACAGACGAAGACGGATTGATGATCATCAATAAGTCCGGTGTTGCCATCAGAATGAATATGGATGAAATGAGAGTAATGGGAAGAAATACCCAGGGGGTAAAAATGATCAACCTTAAGAAAAATGACGAAATTGCAGCTATTGCAAAAGTAGAAATGGATAAAGAGGTAGCGGATGATTCTGAAGAAAATGAAGAAGAAACAGGAATTGTAACTGATAACCAGGAAAACAGTACACAACCAGAAGCTGAAAAAGAAAACACGGCTGAGGAAAATGAGAATTCTGATTCTGAAGAATAAAAAGTACAATTAATATAATATAGTTATTATGAAGAAACTCATTTTAGGTATAGCCATCGTAGCTTCTGCTTTCGTTTTCGGTCAGAAGAATGATGTGAATGCCAAGCTGCAGGAAGCGAACAAAGCTGCAATGGATGCATATAATGCAAAAAACTATACCGTTGCCGCGCCTAAGTTTTTAGAAGTTTATAACTTATTAAAAACAAATGGCCAGGATGATAAGATATATATGTATTATGCAGGATTAAGCTATGCTTTAGCGAATAACAGCGACGAATCCATCAAAATATATACAGACCTTATCAATTCAGGTTTTACAGGGGTTCAGACAACGTATACGGCTAAAGAGAAAAAATCCGGTCAGGTAGTGAATTTAGATAAAGCTACTTGGGAGCTTATGAAAAAGAATTCTGATTATTCAGATTTTAAAACAGAGCAGACACCAAGTGTAGAGCCGGAACTCTATGAAACATTAACGACTTTGCTTCTGAATGCAAAGAAACCTAACGAAGCATTGGCCATCATTGAAAAAGGACTGGCAAAATATCCGAATAATGCTAAACTTAAAGATGCTCAGGGAACCGCTTATTTTGAGTCAGGAAATACTGAAAAATTCATAGGAACTCTTAAAGAGCAGCTTACTAAAAATCCTAACGATGCTACCAACTGGTATAATCTTGGAGTAATGCAGTCTAAGAATCCTGCTACCGTAGAAGATGCAGTAGCTTCATTCAAAAAAGCAATTGAAATCAAACCGGATTTTGATAATGCTTATCAGAACCTTGTATATACAATAGTTGGCGACGATTCTAAAATCGTAGACCAGATCAATGCCACAAGAAAAGACAAGCCGGATGAGGCAACCAAACTGATCGATGCGAGAAGAGAAAGATTTGCGAAAGCACTTCCATATGCTGAAGGATGGTACAAAGCTGCACCGGAAAACCTTGATGCCCTTACGGCATTGAAAGAGATCTATGTGGTAACAAAAAACATGGACAAGCTTAAAGATCTGAAAGCTAAGGAAGCTGAACTTAAAGCAAAAGCCGCTAAGTAATAATTTCTTAGGTTGAATAATAAATAAAACCGGAGCAGAGATGTTCCGGTTTTATTATTTTATCTAAAATACAGCGCTGTTTTCTCCCTTCATTATCCTTAAATTTCACCTTAAAAATTCTCTGTAATTCCGTATCTTTGAGAAAAATTTTACAAGATGATTGATTGGAAAACCGCCAAAGAATACGAAGATATTACCTATAAAAAATGTAACGGGGTAGCAAGAATTGCTTTCAACAGACCGGAAGTAAGAAATGCCTTCAGACCCAAAACCACTTCAGAACTTTATGATGCTTTTTATGATGCTTATGAAGATTCTTCAATAGGAGTTGTTCTGCTTTCAGGAGAAGGGCCAAGCGCCAAAGACGGAGGTTGGGCATTCTGCAGCGGAGGAGACCAGAAAGCAAGAGGTCATCAGGGATATGTAGGGGAAGACGGAAGACACCGCCTGAATATTCTTGAAGTGCAGCGTCTGATCCGTTTTATGCCGAAAGTAGTCATTGCGGTGGTCCCGGGATGGGCTGTTGGTGGCGGACATTCACTTCATGTGGTTTGTGATCTTACTTTAGCCAGTAAAGAACATGCTATTTTTAAGCAGACGGATGCTGATGTTACAAGCTTTGATGGAGGATACGGATCTGCATACCTTGCAAAAATGGTAGGCCAGAAAAAAGCCCGTGAAATATTCTTTTTAGGAAGGAATTATTCTGCTCAGGAAGCTTTGGATATGGGAATGGTAAATGCTGTAATTCCACATGCAGAACTGGAAGATACTGCCTACGAATGGGCTCAGGAAATATTGGCAAAATCCCCGACTTCCATCAGAATGCTGAAATTTGCCATGAATCTTACAGATGACGGAATGGTTGGCCAGCAGGTATTTGCCGGAGAAGCAACCCGTTTGGCTTATATGACGGAAGAAGCTCAGGAAGGAAGAAATGCATTCCTGGAAAAAAGAAAACCGGACTTCGGAGAAAATCAATGGATATCTTAAATATCAGTAATGAGTAATAAGTAATCGGCAATATTTTTTCCGTTACTTATTACCCATTATCCATTACTTATTATAATTTATGTCAGATTGGATAAAAGCCGCAAGGCTAAGAACTTTACCGCTTTCCCTAAGCGGGATTATTATGGGAGCCTTCATTGCAAAATGGAGACTTTACGGAGAAGGTGGAGTATGGGATTGGAAGATTTTTGCTCTGGCACTTCTGGTAACCCTTCTGTACCAGATTTTATCAAACTATGCCAATGACTATGGAGATGGCGTAAAGGGGACAGATGCCAAAAGGATCAATGAAGCAGAATCCAGGGCAGTAGCTTCAGGAAAAATTACGGCAAAACAAATGAAAAATGCAGTGATTATTTTCTCTCTACTGTCATTTATCGCTACAATTGGTTTATTGTATGTGGCCTTCATTCCGGATTATATGAATGAATTTTATATTTTCATAGGATTGGGAGTGGCTTGTATTTTAGCAGCAATTGGTTATACGGTTGGAAAAAAACCTTATGGATATATGGGATTGGGAGATCTTTTCGTATTTATCTTTTTCGGTTTGGTTTCGGTTTGTGGAAGTTATTTCCTGTTTACGAAAACATTCAGCTGGGATATGCTTCTGCCGGGAACAGCAGTAGGGATGATGAGTATGGCAGTTCTCAATCTTAATAATATGAGAGATATAGAAAGCGACAGACTGTCCGGGAAAAACAGCTTTGCTCTAAGGATTGGTTTCAAAAATGCAATGATTTACGAAATGATTCTTTTACAGCTTCCCTTGATCTTAATTCTTATATTTTTAGGGTTAAATGGTTTTATACAGTCTCAGAATTATTATGTTTTCATCGTAATGATCTTACTGATTCCATTTTCTAAGCTTAGAAGAAAAATCATGTCTGTAAAAGAGCCTAAAGATCTGGATCCATTCCTGAAACAGGTGGGTATCCTTACCTTTACAATGGCAGTGCTTACAGCAATAGGACTTAATTTCTTTAAATAAATTATCACGATTATGAGTTCAGATATTTATGTTCAGGCCCAGATGCTTATCAGAAAACCGGTTGAAGATGTTTTTGAAGCATTCATCAACCCTGAAATAACCACCAAATTCTGGTTTACGAAATCTACCGGCAAATTGGAGGAAGGTAAAACCATTACCTGGGAATGGGAAATGTACAATGTAAAATCGGATGTGCTCGTGCATGAAATCATTCCTAATCAGCTGATAAAAACTGAATGGGGCGATCCTGCAGTACATGCGGATTATGAATTCAGAGAAATGGAGAAAGGAACCTTGGTTATTATTAAAAGCTACGGATTCAACCAGACAGGTGAAGACCTTTTAAAAATAATTAATGACAATACAGGCGGTTTTACAACAGTTCTTGATGGCTGCAAAGCCTATCTGGAACATGGAATCAAGCTGAATTTAATTGAAGATAAATTTCCACAGAAATAATCTGATATAAAACCTTTGCGAATTTAAACATTTAGTTTATTAAAAAATATTAGCGCTCTTTGCGTTTAAATAAAACACAAATAACACCAATGTTTACACAAATTTTCACTAATATTTATAGTGCTATTCGTGAAAAATATTTGAGCTATTTGTGTTTAAATGTTTAAAAATTAATTAAAAAATAAATTTAAAAATGAAAATACAATTTCTAGGACAAAACTGTTTTTTGTTTACTTACAAAGACAAAATAATTTTAAGTGATCCTTTTTACAATTACAAAAAAGCGGAATCCGGCTTTGATATAGCGGCTCAGAAAATAGATTATATCTTACTTACCCACGCCCACGGCGATCATACCGCTGATGTGGAAGAAGTTTTACAGCATCATCCTGAAGCAACCATCATTGCTGTTCCAGAGGTTTGTGCTCATTTTAAAACAGCCAAAAATAAAAACGATGTGAACTTAGGAGGATCAGCAAAAATCGATGATCTTAAAATTTCCATGGTACCGGCTCATCATACAAGTTCGTTCCCGGATGGAAGCTATGGAGGTGTTCCTGTGGGCTATATTTTCAGACTGCCTGAAGGGAAGAATATCTATATGGCAGGAGATACGGGTGTAATGGCGGATATGGAGCTTTTCCCAAGACTTTTCGGGAATATAGACCTGTCTATCCTTCCTATCGGAAGCCACTACACGATGTGCCCGAGAAAGGCAGCTTTTGCCGCAGCAGAATTATTGAAAACCCCGAAAGTAATCGGTTGCCACTTTGATACATTTCCTGCTATTGAAATCAACCATGAAAGTGCATTAAAGCATTTTGCAGATAAAAACGTAGAACTTGTTCTTCCGAAACTGGGAGAGGAGTTTGAATTTTAAACAAAGATGAAAGGTAATTTGAAAATTGGAATGGAAATGCTGAAAAGTATAGAAACAAAAAAAGATAATTTTCCAATTACCTTACTTCAACTTAAACCAAAAAAAATGGCAAGCTACCTAAATCACACCGCTACGACCGATTACCTTTGCTGTGTTCCCACCCTGGAGGATTCTCAGGAGCTGGTTGTTTAGGACTTGCCGTTGCAAAGGTAGGAATATTTTATAAACTTCAAAACATAATTAGAGAAAATTAGTCGAAAAAATACAGCAACAAAGCTAAATAGCTGGAATTTAGTGTAATAATTTTTCAAATTTTTTCTAAAAAATCAAACATGACGAAAAGTCCATCAACATTAGGAATTTTACTTTTTATCGCTACAATGATCATCTTTTTTGTAGCCTATTATTTTTTCTCGGGAATTAATTATTTTGATACCTCTTTGAAAATCAACGCATTTATTCTTCCAATTTTATATGCAGGAGCAGCATTCTGGTCTGTGAAATCATTTTGGAACAAAAACAGAGTGGTCACTTTTAAAGATGCATTTTCAAAAGCGTTCATTCCGATGTTTATCGGGGGAATTTTATCGATCTTCAGCATCTATGCTTTCCTTAATTTTGTGGATACGGATGCAAAAAAATTGCTGAACTACCAATATGTACAGAGACAGAAAACGGAACTGGATACGGAATATCAGTCTGCAAGGAAGATTTTGAAACATCAGAAAGATATTGATGAATTAGATAAAAAATACAAAGAAAGACTGCCAAGTTTTTCTCCTGAAGCGATTAAAGGAAAAGATATGCTTACGGCAAGTCATTTTTCAGGATATTTTGCAGCAATTCTTATATTTTACGTAGTTTTGTCAGTGTTTTTTGGAGCATTTTTCAGAACGAGAACGGTGTACCAGGAAACAGAAAACCAAGAATAATTTTTATTAAAATTAAATGAATTTATCTATAGTTATTCCGTTATTAAACGAAGAAGACTCTTTGGAACAGCTTTTTTCAAGGATTGACAATGTCTGTTATTCCAACAATCTGTCCTATGAAATCTGGTTTGTAGATGACGGAAGTACAGATTTATCGTGGAGCATTATCGAAAATCTGAAGGTTCAGCACCCTCAGATCCACGCCATCAAATTTTCCAGAAATTATGGGAAATCACAAGCCCTTCATGCCGCTTTCGAAAGAACAAACGGGGATGTGGTGATTACCATGGATGCTGATTTACAGGATTTTCCGGAAGAAATTCCTGAGCTTTATAAAATGGTCACGGAAGATAATTACGACATCGTTTCAGGCTGGAAAAAGAAACGTTTTGACAACGTAATGACGAAAAATGTTCCGTCGAAACTCTTCAATGCAGCAGCAAGAAAAGTTTCAGGCGTTTATCTTCACGATTTCAACTGTGGTCTTAAAGCTTACAAAAAACAGGTGGTAAAATCCATCGACGTGTATGGAGACATGCACCGTTATATTCCTGTTTTGGCAGCCAATGCCGGGTTCAGAAGAATTACCGAAAAAGAGGTTCAGCATCAGGCAAGACCTTACGGAACTTCAAAATTCGGAACCGAAAGATTTATCAGAGGCTTCCTGGATCTCGTAACGCTTTGGTTTGTCAGCAGATTCGGGGGAAGACCTATGCATTTCTTCGGGGCCGTGGGAACAGTAATGTTTATCGTAGGATTTCTTTCCGCACTTTGGCTGGGAGTTTCAAAACTGATTGACGTTGCAAGAGGAATTTATGGACATCTGATCACGAACAATCCATGGTTTTATATTGCACTTACCATGATGATTATGGGAACACTGCTTTTTATAGCCGGATTCTTGGGAGAAATGATCATCAGAACAAACAGGGAACATAAAAATTACAATATTGATGAAGTAATTTAACATGGAAAGTAAATTACCGAAAATATATTCTTAAACAAGCCATGATCTATTCAACATCACTTGAAAATAGTTAAAGAAATGTATTAAATCATTGAAATGAATAAAAAAAGTTGTTTGAACTGCGGTCGTTCAATCTCCGATGAGTTTTGTGCTCATTGCGGACAGAAAGCGGACACAGCAAGAATAACTCCACATTCTTTAATTAAAAATGATATTCTTGGATCGATTTGGCATGTGGAAGCTAAATTTTTCCATACTTTAAAAAATATTTCATTCAGACCGGGAGAAACCGCGATGGATTATATTTCAGGAAAAAGAATCAGGTACAACAATTTTATATCGTTGTTACTGATTCTTTTTGGTTTTAATGTCTTAGGCTATCATTTTTACGAAAAATTTTCACCCGCAGAAGTTCTTTCGGATGACGTTCTGGATATGAAAAATTTTTTTTCCAGATATTCCAAAACAATTTTATTTGTTATTATTCCGATGCTCGCCATCAATGCTTATTTTTTATTTAAAAGAATGAATTTGAATATTGCGGAGCATTTTATCATCGGAACAGTAAGTCTTTTAGGAATTTTAATCTTATTTTTGTTGGACGATATCGTGAGTCTGATCGGTTTGTGGAAACCTGTTTCAGGGATTTTCGATTTCATCGACAAAATTATATTCGGTCTTTCTGTTCTCTTCCCGGCAATTACGTATTGGAATGCTTTTAAAAATTCATACTCAAAACCAGGTTTACTGTGGCGGGTATTGGTTCTTTATGTTTTGATGGGAGCGGAAAGTACGGTGATAAGTTTGATTTTATATACAATATTTTAAATTAAATGAAAAATACATTCTATACGTTATTATTATTGGCCGTAGTTTCCTGCGGAAAAGTTTCTCCCAAAGGAAATATCGAAAGGAAAGATATAGATGTTTCAGAATTCGTGAATCTGGATCTGGAAGGTAAATTCCGTGTATTTTATGCCAGAGGAGCCAAAAATTTTGTAGAGATTGAAACTTATCCGAATGTGGCAAATAATCTGGATGTGGACGTTGATGACAAGACCCTTTTCATCAAAGAAAAAAGAGGTACAAAAGGAGTGGACTTCTACAATGTAACGATCTATTCAAAATATAATCTGGAAAAAGTTACTGTTGCAGATTCTGTAGAAATGAATATTTCGAGCGAAATTAAGACCGATAATTTTAGGCTTAATTTAAAAAATAATGCTACTTTTATGGGTTCAGTGAACACCAGAAGAGCAGAAGTAGAGATGCAAAACAGAAGCCGGGCCAATTTTTTGGGACAAACCAAAAATGCAGTGATAAAGATCTCTGATACAGCAAGTTTGATTGCACCTTATTGGAAAATAGAAAACCTGAATATTGATTCCAAAAACGGAAACTATGCAGAAGTTAACGTAAAAGATTCCTTAAAAGGAAATATTCAGAATACAGCAAAATTTATTTATTATAACAACCCGATCCGAGCGTTTAAAATTGATAAAACGACTAAGGTTGAGAATAAAAAGCTGGAATGATAAGAAAGATGGGAGATGGAAGAAGGGAGTTATCACAAGAAAAAAACAAATAGATGAGTTTTAAATTTGAGAAATTGATTATATGGCAAAAATCTATGGATTTTGGAGAGGCTATTTTTAAATTGTCTCAAAGCTTTCCAAAAGATGAAGCTTTTAATCTGACTTCTCAGATAAGAAGGGCATCCGATTCTGTAGGGCTTAATATTTCGGAAGGAAGTATTTTACAGTCAAAGCCAGAATTTAAAAAATTTCTTGGATATGCAATCCGCTCTCTGGCTGAAACAGTAACCTGTCTTTACAAAGCAAAAAACCGGAATTATATTCCAGAAGAAGAATTTAAGATAATGTATAACGAAAGCTATATTTTAATGAATCAGATGATTGCTTTTAGAAATCAGCTAAAGGATTAATATTTAAAGTGATAGGTATTACCATCAATAAAAAGTGTAAGTTGAAATTTGATATGGAGACAAAAACCTCTCCCATCTTCAAACTTCCGTCTTCCAGACAAAAAAATAAACAATAATAAAACAAAGCAGAAGCTTTGAATTGGGACCTAGAATTCCCATCTTCAAATCCTTCAGGCTTCCAAACTTAAATACAAATATGACAACATTAGAAAAAGCTAAACTTTGGTTAGGTGATACATTCGATAAAGAAACAAAAGATGCTGTACAGCTGTTAATCGACAGCAATTCTCCGGATCTGGAGGATTCATTCTACAGAGAACTCGAATTCGGAACAGGAGGAATGAGAGGTATCATGGGAGTAGGAACCAACCGATTGAACAAATATACTTTAGGTCAGGCTACACAGGGGTTGGCCAATTATATGCTTAAGCAGTTTAAAGGGGAAGAAATCAAAGTGGCTATTGCTTACGATGTACGCCATAATTCAAAAGAATTCGGTAAACTGGTAGCTGATGTTTTAACGGCCAACGGAATTAAAGTGCTTCTTTTTAAGGACCACAGGCCGACTCCGGAACTTTCTTTCACCGTAAGAGACAAAAAATGTAACGGAGGAATTGTGCTAACAGCTTCTCACAATCCGCCGGAATATAACGGCTATAAAGTATACTGGAATGACGGGGCACAGATTGTTCCGCCGCATGATGAAGCGATTATCAATGAAGTATATTCCGTGAAATTTGACGAAATCAAATTCAATGGAAACGATGACCTGATCGAATGGATCGGGGAAGAGCAGGACGATGTGTATATCGATGCCTGTATTGAAAACTCAACCTATCAGAATGTAGGGAAAGAAAATTTGAATATTGTTTTCACCTCTATCCACGGAACGACCTATACAACAGTTCCGAAAGCGCTGGAAAAAGCCGGATTTAAAAAAGTGGATCTGGTAAAAGAACAGATGATCCCAAGCGGGAATTTTACCACGGTAGAATCTCCAAACCCGGAAGAGCCGGCAGCACTGGAAATGGCCATGGATTTAGCAAGAATTACCAATGCTGATATCGTTATCGGAACAGATCCGGACGGTGACAGACTGGGGATTGCCGTAAGAAATCTTGACGGTGAAATGCAGCTTCTAAATGGAAACCAGACCAATACCATTCTGACTTACTACATTTTAAATCAGTGGAGAAAGCAGGGAAAAATCACAGGGAAAGAGTTCATCGGCTCTACGATTGTAACTTCAGATATTTTCTTTGATATTGCCCAGAAATTTGGTGTTGACTGTAAAGTTGGGTTAACCGGGTTCAAATGGATCGGAAAAATGATCCGTGATTTTGAAGGAAAAGAAAAATTCGTGTGCGGAGGTGAAGAAAGTTTCGGTTTTATGACCGGAGATTTTGTCCGCGATAAAGATTCTTGCGGAAGCATCCTTCTGGCGTGTGAAATTGCCGCATGGTGTAAAGCCAACGGAAGAACGATGTACCAGTATATGATCGAGATCTACCAGGATCTTGGAATGTATTATGAAGGGTTGGTAAACCTTGTCAGAAAAGGGAAAGAAGGCGCTGAAGAAATTCAGAATATGATGAAAAACTTCCGCGAAAACCCACCAAAAGAATTGGCCGGATCCTTAGTGGAAGAAGTTAAAGACTTTAAAGAACAAACCAGCTTCTCTGTTTCAAAGAATGAATCAAAAGTAATGAACGACATTCCAAAATCGAATGTGCTGATTTATTATACCCAGGACGGAACGAAAGTATGTATAAGACCTTCCGGAACAGAGCCGAAAATCAAGTTTTATATTTCTGTAAAAGATACCGTTACTTCAGAAGCAGATTTCAGGGATAAATTAAAATCTTTGGAAGCTAAAATAGAAGACGTAAGAAAAGATTTACAACTAACATAAGAAAACAGGATTTAGGAATCAGGGAATTTGAACCCCAATAAGTCCTGAAACCTAATCCCTAATCCCCCAAAATATAAATTTAAATAAAGAATAAAGTGAAAGTTTCAAAATTAGCGGCGAACCTGATTGGTTCCGAAATTGTAAAAATTGGTAATGAAGTAAATGATTTAAAAGCAAAAGGAGCGGAAATAGCCAATCTTACTATTGGTGACCTGAATTCTAATCTCTATCCCATTCCAGCATTGCTGAAGGAAGAGATTCAGAAGGCATATCAGAATAATCTGACGAATTATCCGCCTGCAAACGGACTTTTATCTTTAAGAAAGGAAGTTTCCAGAGATCTGAAAAACAGATGGAACCTGGATTATTCACCCAACGATATTTTAATTACTGCCGGATCAAGACCATTGATCTATGCAGTGTATAAAACAATTGTTGACGAAGGTGATAAAGTAGTATATCCTACACCGTCATGGAACAACAATCATTACGCTTACCTTACTTCTGCGGAAGCAGTAGAAGTGAAAACAACTCCTGAAAACAATTTCCTGCCAACTGCTGATGACCTGAGACCTCATTTGGGAGGTGCCGTTCTTTTGGCATTGTGTTCACCATTGAATCCTACAGGAACCATGTTTACAAAAGAACAGCTTTCAGATATCTGCGAACTGGTTCTTGAAGAAAACAGAAAAAGAGGAGCAGATGAAAAGCCGTTATACCTGATGTATGACCAGATCTATTCTAACCTTACTTTTGGTGCAAAACATGTAGATCCGGTTTCTCTTTTCCCTGAACTGAAAGAATACACCATCTATATCGACGGGATTTCTAAATGCCTTGCTGCAACGGGTGTCCGTGTAGGCTGGGGATTTGGTCCGTCTCATATTCTTGATAAAATGAAAGCCCTTTTAACGCACGTTGGAGCATGGGCACCTAAACCAGAGCAGGAAGCTACTGCCAAATTCTTTGAAAATACTGAAAACGTAAATGTCTTCGTAGAAGATTTCAAAGGAAAACTGGAAGAAAGCCTGAAAGTTCTTCACGGAGGAATCCAGGATTTGAAAGCAAAAGGATTAGCTGTAGAAAGCATCGAACCGATGGGAGCCCTGTATCTTACCATTAAATTAGACTATATTGGAAAAACTAAGCCGGATGGTTCTGTTATTGAAAACTCTTCCGACCTGGTATTCTATCTGATCAACGATGCCGGAGTTGCTTTGGTACCGTTTTCAGCTTTCGGGGAGGCAAAATCTGAGCCTTGGTTCCGTGCTTCCGTAGGTGGTTTAGCGGTTGATGAGATCAAAGTGATGCTTCCTAAGCTTGAAAATGCACTGAACAATCTGAAATAATTTTTCAATGTAACAATGTATCAGCATGACAGTTTACCAATATTTTAAATGCTAAACCGTTATGCTGTTATATGATAAAATAAATGCTTCGGCTTCGCTCAGCATGACACGTTTCACAAACAGTTAGAATTAGCAGTGTCACGCTGGGCGGAGTCGAAGCGTTTTTGAAAATAAGATATAATATAATCGAGTTATATTAATGAAGTTTTCTAAAAAGTTGTTTCTGGAAACCAGGATGGTAAGCTACGCAACGCTGGGAATAATCATTTTGGTGATTCTGAGTGTTTGGCTGTCAGGAAAAGGTTCTCACAGATCTTTATTTCAGAATTCTATTTTATCAACGTCTATTTTAGCTACAGTTTTTTTCCTTTTTATCAGTTTGGGATTGTATTATGGTTTAAAACTGAAAGATAATATCGGAAGTATTTTAAACCATAAAAAAATAAAAACTATTTCAGATAAAATGCCTTTAGCTGACGGTTTTGGATTTGACTCCATTGATGTTGGTGAGGGAATAGGCGGAATTATTTTTTCTATTATTTTGTGGTTTTTATTTTCAATCATTATTACATTTTTACTGTATTTTCTAGGTATTTTCTTTTGGATCGCTGTTCTGTTACTAACTGCAGTGCTCTACTGGATTTTTTTCCGGGCTTTACGTCTGGTATTTAAAAATTCAGTGAAATGCAAAGGGAATGTGTTAAAAAGTTTCGCTTTTGGATTTTTTTACTCATTTCTCTATATTTCCTGGATCTATGGAATTATCTTTTTAGTGAACTCTATTAATTAAAATAAATTCATAACTTAAAACTTTAATAATTTATCAATGAAAATCATAGCTGTCATTCCTGCACGTTACGAAGCCAGCCGCTTTCCGGCAAAGCTTATGCAGATGTTGGGTGAGAAAACAGTCATCACGACCACCTATCAGAATGTTGCAGATACCGGGCTGTTCGATGAAGTATTTGTGGCTACGGATTCGCCAATTATTTTTGATGAAATTGTACGTAATAAAGGAAAAGCTGTTATGACCGGACAGCATGAAACCGGAAGCGACCGTATCGCAGAAGCGGTACAGAATATCGACTGTGATATTGTTATCAATGTCCAGGGTGACGAACCTTTCCTTAAACTGGAGCCTTTAAAGCAGCTTATTGAAGTTTTTAAAGAAGACGATAACCAGGAAATTTCGCTCGCTTCATTAAAAATAAAACTGACGGAAAAAGAAGAAATTGAAAATCCGAATAATGTAAAAGTAATTACAGACAACAATGGATTTGCCCTTTATTTCAGCCGTTCTGTCATTCCTTTTCACAGAGAGATTTCTTACGATGTGAGCTATTTTAAGCATATTGGAGTATACGCTTTCAGAAAACATGCACTGCTTCAGTTCTCCAAGCTGGAAATGAAGCCTCTTGAAATATCAGAAAAGATCGAATGTATCCGTTATCTGGAATATGGAATGAAGATAAAATTAATAGAAACCAATTTTATTGGAGTAGGGATCGATACCCCTGAAGATCTGGAGAAAGCCAGGAAATTGATTTAAGCCAAAAAGTGGAAATAATATGTTCTTGGCATTTTTCCAATTGTCTTTCACTTCTTTGCTTTTTCGCCCAATTCCCCTTATATTTGAAATATAAATAAGATTAATGAAGAAATTATTTTTTGTATTCGTGCTGATACTTTCACAGTTGTCTTTCGCGCAAACAGCAAAAGAGATTATAGAAAAAAATATAGAACTGTCCGGGGGATTAATGAATTGGAAGCTCTTAAATTCAGTACTGTTACAGGGAAAAGTGATCCTGGGAGTTAAAGATGAATATCCTATAAAAATTTTTCAGCAGCGTCCCAATCTTACTAAAACGGTGATCAGCATCGGTGGAAAAGAAACGGCAATTGAAGGTTTTGACGGAACTAAAGGTTATGCAATGAATTATGCAGCCAACAAACTTCAGGTATATCCTGAATATGTCCCTGAAAGTTTTGATAATGACTTTATTGACTGGGAAAACAAAGGTTTTGATGCCAAATATCTGGGAAAGGAAAAAGTAGGGGAAATCTATTGCCACAAAGTGGAGCTAACTAAAAATGTAAATAAAAATATTTATTATTTTGATGTTAAAACTTACATGCTTTTAAAAGAAGTTAAAAAGGACGAAACACTGATATATGCCGATTACAAGAAAGTAGGGAATCTTTCAATGCCTTTTAAGATTGAATCTTCAAGTACTAAAAAGGATGGAGACTTCGTTATGATCCTGAACAGAATAGATGTAAATAAAGTTTTTCCTGCCAATACATTTAAATTTTAATCAGAGCCTTTAAAGAGCATGTATTTTGAAAAGTAATTCTGGCAAAGCTGCCAACTAAAATTTATAGAAATGAAAAAGATTTTCTTATTGCTGCTTTCTTTTGTGGCATTTTTACATAACTGTACCAATCAGAAAAGTGAAATTTCTCAGACTAAAACCAAAGAACTTATGGGTAAAACAATATATGATTTCAAAGTGGAAAGCCTTGATGGTAAGGAGATCAACTTTGCAGACTTTAAAGGAAAAAAGATCCTTATTGTAAATACAGCATCAGAGTGCGGATTTACGCCGCAGTATGCAGATCTGGAAAAAGTTTATGAAGAATACAAAGATAAGCTTGTTATTGTAGGTTTTCCTGCCAATAATTTTGGAGGTCAGGAGCCCGGAACCAATACTGAGATTGGTGCATTCTGCCAGAAAAATTACGGAGTTACATTTCCTTTAGCGGCTAAAGTTTCTGTAAAAGGAGATGATACAGCTCCTATTTTTAAATACTTAACAGAAAAAGAACTGAACGGAGTAAAGAATACAACAATTCTTTGGAATTTCACCAAATTCCTGCTGGATGAAAACGGAAAATTGATTGATACTTTTGTAAGTACTACAAAACCTACGGATGAGGCTATTACAAAGTATTTGAAGTAAAAATCTATTTAAATGAATTTTCAGGATCGATTTGAAGCTTGTATAATTTGTGGTGCAATTGGTGATGCATGGGGAAGCAGTTATGAAAATGAAGTTATCATTAATGATTCAGAAATTTATTATTTAGGAAAAAAGAATATTAAATCTCGAAATTGGAGTATCACAGATGATACTCAGTTGACTTTGGCGACTTGCGAGATTTTAGCCAAAGAAAGCTTTAACCCTGAAAATCTTATTGATAAGTTTATAGAATATTATAGAAGCAACAGATTAATTGGAGTTGGGGCTTCTACACTTAAGGCAATTTTAGATAAAGAAGCTGGAATTCACTGGAGTCAGGCTGGACGTACCGGAGAATTTGCAGCAGGAAATGGAGGAGCAATGAGAATTGCTCCTTTTACTTTTTTTTCAAATATTACAAGAGAAAATATTTTTGATGCCTGTAGGATTACTCATAGAAATGATGAAGCTTTTGCGGGAGCTTTAGCTGTATTTTTATCTATAAAAGCAGTTTTAAATTCAACTTGGAATGGTATTAATAATCTTTTTGATATAATTATTCCCGAACTTCCTGATACAAATTTGAGAGATAGATTAATTGAAATAAAAGATTCTACAGCAACGATTTCTGAAATAGCAAAGCTTGGAAACAATGGATATGTTGTAAATTCTATTCCTTTTGCAATTTTTTGTTCAACTAAAATTCTTGAGCTAGGATTAGAAAAAATGTTTTGGGAGATTATAGATGCAGGCGGGGATACAGATACAAATGCTTCTATTGCTGGACAAATTGCAGGTACGTTGATCGGACTTGAAAAAATTCCTCAAGAATTAATTATAAAATTTAAAGATTTGAAAGATTATAAGTTGATTAAGCAAATTATTGATGATACTAAATTAAATATTCACTAAGTATAAATGCTTTGAAAAGTATACTTTACAAAATAAAGGCTTGTAGATGCTTTCATTAAAAAAAATTTTGCTCATGAAAAAACTAATTTTTACCCTTTGTATTTTGGCTTCTTTTATGTTGGGTTTTGCCTTTAAATCAGTAACAGAAAAGAATTCAGATGATTTAAAAAGAGTTACGGGAATCGGTGGAATTTTCTTTAAATGTAAAGATCCTAAAAAGATGAGAGATTGGTATAAAGATCATCTGGGACTTAGTACCAATGAATATGGAGCTGTATTTGAATGGTATCAGGGCTCAGACAATTCTAAAAAAGGATTTAGCCAATGGAGTCCTTTCAGCGAAAAAACAAAATATTTTCAGCCTTCCGAAAAAGATTTCATGATCAACTACCGGGTACAGAATCTTGAAAAGCTGGTTGAACAGCTGAAAAAAGAAAATGTTACCATTGTTGATAAGATTGAAACCTACGAATACGGTAAATTTGTACACATTATGGATATCGAGGGCAATAAAATAGAGCTTTGGGAGCCTAATGATATTGAATACGAAAAATTAGGAAACAGTATAGGTGCCAAAACTACAAAATAGAAGGACCTCCGACGGTTTTTAATGATCCGTTTTTTCCGCAAAGCAGAAAATATTTCCCAGTTTAATGCTGGAGTAGCCATTACTTTTTATTTTGGACGAATTGATCATGGCTTTAGCCAGAATATCTGTAGGTAAAGGTTTCTGGCTTTCCAAAAGTCCCAGCTTATTGGCGAATTTTATAATCCTGCTGCCCAGAACTTCCCCGGTTCTTTCAGAATTCTTTCTTTCAAGCATTCCGGGTTTAAAAATGGTAATTTTATTGAAATGAAGCTGCTTTACGGCTTCTTCCAGCTCGCCTTTCATTTTCGAATAAAAAATTTTAGACTTTGGATTGGCTCCGTAAGCCGATACAAGAACATAATCTTCTACGTCATTTTCCCTGGCTGCCTTGGCAAACTCATACTGATAATCGAAATCCACTTTTCTTTGAGCTTCTTTGCTTCCGGCGTCTTTTAGTGTAGTTCCAAGACATGAAAACGCAATGTCACCCTTTACTTTATCTTTCCATTCTTCCGGTTTTTCAAAATCAACCACGTGAACATTCAACTTATCATCCTGGATATCCACAGGTTTTCTTACGAAAATGTCAACCTCTTCAAACTCCTTATCGTTAAGCAGTTGCTTAACCAGATCTTTTCCTGTAGCGCCTGTTGCACCGATGACCAAAGCTTTCATAATAATTGTGATTGGTGATGATATTATTTCTTTCTTAAATTTACTAAATTTGGAGAAATAAAAGATTAAAAGATTATTTTAAATATCAACTATTGGTCAGTTATCATTAATCATTTATAAATTACTTATTACCAATCACTTATTACTCATACCTAAACATGGATGCCAACGAAGTTTTAGATTATTGCCTGACAAAAAAAGGAGTTACGGAAACTTTTCCTTTTGATAATGAAACGCTTGTGATGAAAGTCGGGACAAAAATGTTCCTGCTAATGCCCTTGGAAAAGCAGCCGTTAAGTATCAATGTAAAAACCGATCCTGGGTGGAGCGCAGAACTCCGCGAACAGCATCCGCAGATCACCGGAGCATTCCATATGAATAAAACCCACTGGAATTCTGTACTTACAGACGGATTGAAAAGAGATCTGATCTTTAAACTGATCGATCATTCTTATGAATTAGTATTTAATTCACTGACCAAAAAAGCAAAAGAGGAAATTGTAAACAGTTAGAACTGAAACTCCTGGGTCAGTCTTTTATCTTCATCCAGTCTTTCAATAAGCTTTTCAAGACCTTCAAATTTAATCTCGTCATGCAGAAAATCCCTGAACTTTACAGTAATTTTTTCATCGTAGATATCACCTTCAAAATCAAGAATATAGACTTCAACGGTTAATTTTTCTCCATTTACAGTAGGATTGGTACCGATGCTGAGCATTCCTTTATATTGCTGCCCTTTTACTTCAGCTTCTACAATATAAGCCCCTTTTTTTGGAAGAAGTTTGATAGATTCAGTTTCGATATTAGCGGTGGGATAACCGATGGTTCGTCCGATCTTTTTTCCATGAACAACGGTTCCGGAAACAGAGTAGGAGTAACCCAGCATTTCATTGGCTTCCTTAATATTACCTGATAAAAGAGCATTACGGATTTTAGTGGAGCTAATATTGTTTTCGTGGATATTGATGGCTTCCATTTGCTCCACAACAAAATCCAGTTCTTTTGAAAGCTTTTGAAGAAGTTCGAAATTTCCGCTTTTATTTTTTCCGAAGGAATGGTCGTAGCCTATAATCAGATATTTTACATTCAGCTTATCAATCAGGATCTGGCGTACAAACTCTTCTCCTGTAAGGTTTCTGAACTCTTCATCAAATTCTTTCAGGAATAAATGATTAATGCCATATTTTTCAATCAGCTGTTTTTTCTCTTCCAGCGTATTGAGAAGTTTGAGGTCTTCATTTGGATTGAAAACAAAACGGGGATGTGGCCAAAAAGTAAGGATAGCAGTTTCCAGATTATTCTCTGTACCTACATTAATCAGTTCGTCGATAATACTTTTATGCCCCAGATGTACTCCGTCAAACATTCCTAAGGATAATGCTAAAGGCTTTTGAGAGGAATAATCTTTAAAATTTTTGAAAACTTTCAAAACGGAAAAATTTGACTGCAAATATAAAGATAATGTATTAATGTACCAATTTAACATTTTACCAATATTTCCAGCCAATATCATGGGTACATTGCAAAATTGATACATCGGAACATTAATAAAAAAGTATGATAAAAATCTTTTTTTTACCAATTGTGGGTTTATGAAGAATCATTATATTTGCACCAAGAAAAAATTTAGCAATGGCAAACCAAATTAAAGGTAAAATTTCTCAAATTATTGGTCCGGTAATCGACGTTGTCTTCACAGATGTGGAAGCTGTTCCAGCAATCTATGACGCGTTAGAAATTACAAAAGAAAACGGTGAAAAAGTAGTTTTAGAGGTAGAACAACATATTGGCGAAGATACAGTAAGATGTATCGCAATGGACGCTACTGACGGTCTTAAAAGAGGGCAGGACGTAATTGGATTCGGAAATCCTATTATGATGCCAATCGGAGAGGCTGTAAACGGAAGACTATTCAACGTTGTTGGTGATGCTATCGACGGACTTCAAGATATTTCTAAGGATGGTGGTCTGCCAATTCACAGACCAGCTCCAAAATTTGATCAACTTTCAACTTCTGCAGAAGTTTTATTTACAGGTATTAAAGTAATCGACCTAGTTGAGCCTTACGCAAAAGGAGGTAAAATTGGTTTGTTCGGTGGTGCCGGTGTAGGTAAAACAGTATTGATCCAGGAGTTGATTAACAATATTGCAAAAGGACACGGAGGTCTTTCAGTTTTTGCCGGAGTAGGTGAAAGAACGAGAGAAGGAAATGACCTTTTGAGAGAGATGTTGGAATCAGGTATTATCAAGTATGGTGATGATTTCATGCACTCTATGGAAAACGGAGGCTGGGATCTTTCTAAAGTGGATTTAGAAGCGATGAAAGATTCAAAAGCTGCATTCGTTTTCGGACAGATGAACGAGCCGCCAGGTGCAAGAGCGAGAGTAGCACTTTCAGGTCTTACATTGGCTGAATATTACAGAGACGGTGGTGAAAGCGGACAAGGTAGAGACGTACTTTTCTTCGTAGACAACATCTTCCGTTTTACACAGGCTGGTTCTGAGGTATCTGCACTTCTTGGTCGTATGCCATCAGCGGTAGGTTACCAACCGACTCTTGCTTCTGAGATGGGTGCGATGCAGGAAAGAATTACTTCAACTAAAAACGGTTCAATTACTTCAGTACAGGCGGTTTACGTACCTGCGGATGACTTAACTGACCCGGCTCCTGCAACTACGTTTGCTCACTTGGATGCAACTACGGTATTAGACAGAAAGATTGCTTCACTAGGTATCTATCCTGCGGTAGATCCATTGGCTTCTACTTCAAGAATCCTTGCTCCGGAAGTTATCGGTAACGAACATTATGACTGTGCTCAGAGAGTAAAAGAAATTCTTCAGAGATACAAAGCGCTTCAGGATATCATCGCGATTCTTGGTATGGAAGAACTTTCTGAAGAAGATAAATCAGTAGTTTACCGTGCAAGAAAAGTTCAGAGATTCCTTTCTCAGCCTTTCCACGTAGCTGAACAGTTTACAGGTATCCCAGGATCATTGGTAGACATCAAAGATACTATCAAAGGATTCAATATGATTATGGATGGTGAATTAGACCATTTACCGGAAGCTGCTTTCAACCTGAAAGGAACTATCGAGGAAGCGATCGAAGCTGGACAAAAAATGCTGGCTGAAAACGCTTAATAATTAGACATAAAGATACCAGATACCAGACATGAGACTTTAAGGTTGTCTGAAATCTGAAATCTGAAATCTTCAAATCTAAATTAAATGAATATAAAAATTTTAACACCAGAATACGTAGTTTTTGAAGGAGAAGTAAACTCTGTATTGTTGCCTGGAAAAAATGGTGAATTCCACATCATGAAAAACCACGCAGCTATCGTTTCTTCTTTAATCGGAGGTAAGGTGAAGCTTTTTACTTCTTCTGTAGATGAGGCTTATGCTAAAAACTTTACCAAAGAAAATGAGAAAGACTCTGTTTTTTCTTATCCTATCAAAAGCGGTGTTGTAGAATTTAATCATGATAAAGGAATCATCCTTTGTGAATAATTAAATGAAAAGCTAAATATATTTTCAAGAAAGTGTAACTTTGGTTACACTTTTTTTATGTTGTGTAAAAGTCTGATTGTATGAAGAGAAGCATCATCATATTCTTTACCGTTCTGGGAATCCTTTGTAATGCCCAAAATTTCAAAACCAAAAGAGGTATTATAAGTCTTGACGGTGTTCATGTCGCCAAGATCTCCAACAAATCCAATATCTATACATTCATGGATCTGAATGATACCCCCATGTATACCATAGAATTTGTAGATAAAAGCATTGTGGATTCTGTAAGAGACAGTTACATTAAACTGAACAGGATTTATAACCGTGATAAAACCATAGAACTGGATTATATTTCTCCGTCGGCATTTTCCGGTGAAGAAAAGTCAGCAGTATATACCTCTATAAAAGGGTTGAAAATCATTGATAACAAAGGTATCAATGTCAAAAATCTTGATGAACTTTTTTCAAACGTTCCGAAAAGAAAGCTGGACACTAAAACAAAAGACGCTTATGCGATCAGAAAGAAAATAGACAAAATGGATATTGAGGTCAATAAAGTAGGAGAGATTCTCAGTAATGGTGTTCCTGTAGGTTATTTTTCTAATTTACCCGTAAGCTTTGGTTCTGAAGATACCATTATGGATAAAACCCCTATAGATATTGAGATCTATGATGCTAAAAGCAAGCTGATCGGAAGGTATATCACAACAACAAAACAGCTTAAAACAGCTGGAGGGAAGTCTTTTACCATTTACAGGGAAATGTCCGGGAGAGCTTCTATCCTGAAATTTCCGACCTATAAAGCATTAGCAGAACGCATGGCGATTATGGACCCTAATTTTATTAAAGTTCAGGAAAAGGTATCTGTTGGTACCGTATCAAAAGAAACTCCCAATTAATAAGATTCTGATAAACAAAATTTTATATTAATAGGAACGGGCTTTAGCCCGTTTTTTTATTAAGGATCAAAATTTTGTTTGGCTTTAACCAAACTTGTAGAAGTTGATATGTTATGCTTAACCACCCCGTCAAAAATTCAAAAGAATTTTTGCCACCCCTCCGGAGGAGGGGAATATTTTGCCGTTTTATTAGATGATGGTATGAAATTTTGATTTATGGTTTTTATGCAATATTATGATTCTGACAAAAGAGGTTTTATTCATCAGAAAAATAAAAACTGATAGAAAATTTCTCAATTTTAAAATCCCTGAGAAAAAACAAAAATTTTTATAAACTTAAAATCACCCCGTTTTCCTTAAGTTGTTGAATAGGTTTTGAGAACCAGAATAATTCAAAATCATCAAAATTTTCCTCAAACTGATTCTTAAGTTGCTGAGCTGTAACTTTTTTCGGGTTTTCTATAGAATTTTCTTTCAGTACATTCAGAAGCCATTCTGCTTTATCCTGCTCCAGATCAATCTTTATAATGTTCGTTTTTAAATGGAATGTAAGAAGCGTATAGGTACCGGAGTATTTCTTTTTATTTTTTACGCGATTCTCAGCGATTACGTTTTTCGTTAAAAAAACAACTTTTGAGTTGCCTTTAAAGCCAAATTGATTTTCTTCCAGAAGACAGTCGTGAATATAGTCAGGATGAATGGTTGTTCTCGGAATTTTAAAATCAAACCACTCCTGAAGCGGAATTTCAAAATTGATTCCGTGCATATAATTGAAAAGTGATTTTTTCAGTCCGAAGCTGAATTTACCGTGATCGATTCCCGTTTTGTCTTTAAAATCAATATCATTGTTGGCAAACAGAATTTCTTCCTTCACAGGAGTAACCCCGAACTCTTCAGGATTAATTCCGACAGGCGAGTGAGCAGTCATGGCAAATTGATGCCAGAATCCACTTTGCAGAATTCCCATTTCGAACATTTGCCTTACCATTTCCAAAGAGTCCACCGTTTCCTGAACAGTTTGGGTAGGATACCCATACATCAGGTAAGCATGAACCATAATCCCCGCCTCTGTAAAATTTCTTGTCACTTGTGCAACCTGTTCTACCGAAACTCCTTTTTCGATTAATTTCAATAAGCGGTCACTGGCTACTTCAAGGCCTCCGGAAACTGCAACACAGCCTGAAAGCTTTAGGAGATAGCATAAATCTCGGGTGAAGCTTTTCTCAAAACGGATATTCGTCCACCAGGTAACGACCAGGTTCCTCCGTAGAATTTCCAGAGCAACTTCCCTCATTAAAGCGGGTGGTGCTGCTTCATCTACAAAATGGAATCCCGTCTCACCGGTTGTCTTGATGAGTTCTTCCATCCTGTCGACCAAAATTTTGGCAGAAATAGGTTCATAGATCCTGATATAATCCAGTGAAATATCACAGAAAGTACATTTTCCCCAATAGCAGCCATGGGCCATTGTTAGCTTATTCCACCTTCCGTCACTCCACAAACTGTGCATCGGATTGGCAATTTCAATGACAGAAACATATTGATCCAGCTTCAGGTCAGTATAATCGGGATTACCGATTTCGGCCTGTTTATAGTCGTGCCGTTTGGAATTATTTTTATAGGTAACTTTTTGATCTTCAATTAAAAATGTTCTTTTGTATTCCGCAGTTTCGGCGGGAATATTTAAGTTTTCGTAAAGAAGTTCAAGAGGAACCTCGCCATCGTCAAGAGTAATGAAATCAAAAAATTCAAAGACCCGCTGATCCTTCACTTCTCTCAGTTCGGTATTGGGAAATCCGCCACCCATAGCCGTCTTAATGTGTGGATAATGTTTTTTAATGTATTGGGCACATCTGAAACCTGCATACAGATTTCCAGGAAACGGAATGGAAAAACAGACTAATTTAGGCTGAATGAGCTCTAAGTTTTTCTGGAGGATTTTTAAAGTAAAATCATCAATAAATGTCTGATTATCTGATAATTTAGAATATAATTCATCAAATGAATTGGCACTTTTCCCCAGACGTTCGGCATATCTGCTGAATCCGAAATCCGGATCAATATTTTCAATAATATAATCCGAAATATCTTCTAAATATAAAGTGGCAAGATGCTTGGCTTTATCCTGAAGTCCCATGTTTCCAAACGCAAAATCCATATCATCCAGCTGGTTGAAACGGGAAGCTTCAGGCAGAAAGTTCATGCTGCAGATCTGCCTTGCCAGTGTAGGAGTCTTCCCCTGCAGAAAAGGAATAACCTGATCTATCGTCTTTAAATATTCTTCCCGGAGTGCATAAATCCGCTGTGAGTTCTCCGATATTTCCTGAAGACTAATTTCTGTGCTGAAAATTCTCTCTAATCCACTTTTTGAAAACAATTCCAAAATAACATCAAGCCCCAGATCGATCTGATAGCTGGAAATATTTTTGGTATTCAGAAAACCTTTTATATAAGCTGTTGCCGGATAAGGAGTATTGAGCTGGGTAAAAGGCGGGGTAATGAGAAGCAGGTCTTTCAACAGAAAATTTTTCAAATTATTTATATTTAATCCAGTTAAAATATTGATTTACATTATTTTAATGCTTTTCAGCTTCACCAGATTCTATTTGCAAAGATAGTTAAATTGTACTGTATGCTGCAATGGAGCTATCGAATTAAAGTTTATGCATTTTCTAAAATCTCGCTACGTTTTGATTTTCTATTGTCTGCGATCACATTCAGGATAACACCCAAAAGAATCAGTGTGATACCGATGAGCAGATTAAGGGTAAATCTTTCATGAAACATTAAAACGCTTACCATTACGGCAACCACCGGTTCCAATGCTCCCAAAATAGCCGTAGGAGTAGATCCGATATATTTTATAGCATAAACCAGACACAGGCTGGAAATTACAGTCGTAAGAAAAGCAAAGACAACAAAACTAAAGAAAACGGACAGGGAAGGAATGGCAAAAGACTCTCCTTCTGTAAAGGCTTTTATCATAAAAAATCCTGAGGTGAATAACATGGAATAAAAGGAAAGCTTAAATCCTGATACTTTCATATCCGATTTATTGACGATCACCATATACAATGCATAAAACAGAGAACTCAGCATTACAACCCCCAAACCTGCGAAATTGATTTCCAGGCCTTTCTCTTTTAAGCATAAGACAATAACGCCTGCAAAAGCTAATAACAAAGACCCTACAGAAAGCCTGGTCAACTTTTCCTTATAAACGAAAAACATGATCAGGGCAACAATAACCGGGTAAATAAAAAGAACGGTAGAAGCAATTCCCGGCGTAAGAAAATCATAACCAATAAATAAAAATTCTGAAGAAAGAGCGTAGCAGACGCCCAAAACAGAAAGGATCAAAGCTTCTTTTTTATTGATCTTTAAATTCTCTTTGGAATACAGCAAATATCCACCAACCATCATGGTTGAAAATAAAAATCTATAGAACAAAGTAATGTCCATAGAAAAATGAGCCTGCTTGAGCGGAAGGATAAAAATAGGAATCAGTCCAAATGAAACGGATGACAAAATTCCTAACGCATAACCTTTGAACTTCATTTTTATTATGATTAAAATAAAACATTCCATAAAAAAAACCACTGAAAATTTCCAGTGGTTTTTATCTTTTCTCATTAAATCGGCTTGAAACTTAAACCCTGCTCCTGCAGTAGCTTCTGTTCCTGCTCTTTATAATGACCACTTACTAATTTATCATGAATAGCTTCAAATGCAGCTAGTGTCTCATTGATTTCCGCATCCGTGTGAGAAGCAGTAGGAATTAACCTTAACAGTATCATTCCCTTCGGAATTACCGGATAAACCACTACAGAGGTGAAAATTCCGTAGTTCTCTCTTAAATCTTTTACCAGAAGAGTAGCTTCTACCGGAGTTCCCTGCATCATGACAGGAGTTACGCATGTATTGCTGTCCCCAATATTAAATCCTCTTTCTTTAAGACCGTTTTGAAGTTTATAAGTATTTTCCCAAAGTTTAGCTTTGATTTCAGGTCTTGTTCTTAAAAGTTCCAGTCTTTTTAAACCTCCGATTACCATTGGCATTGTAAGAGATTTGGCAAAGATCTGAGATCTTAGGTTGAATTTCAGATATCTGATAATTTCTTTGTCTCCTGCAAGAAAAGCTCCGAAACCTGCCATAGATTTGGCAAAAGTAGAGAAATAGACATCGATCTGGTCCTGGCATCCCTGCTCTTCACCAGCTCCGGCTCCTGTTTTTCCAAGAGTTCCGAACCCATGTGCATCATCTACTAATAATCTGAAGCTGTATTTGGATTTAAGATCACAGATTTCTTTAAGTTTTCCCTGTTGTCCTCTCATCCCGAAAACACCTTCTGTAATCACAAGAATACCACCTCCGGTTTCTTCCGCTACTTTCGTTGCTCTCTGAAGGTTTTTTTCAAGGCTTTCAATATCATTGTGTCTGTAGGTAAATCTTTTTCCGGAGTGAAGTCTTACCCCGTCTACAATACACGCATGAGAATCCACATCATATACAATCACGTCATTTCTGCTTACCAAAGCATCAATGGTAGAAACCATTCCCTGATAACCGAAATTCAATAAATAAGCTGATTCTTTCTGTACAAAATCTGCAAGTTCTCTTTCCAGTTGAAGGTGCTGATCCGTTTCACCGGACATTGCTCTGGCTCCCATAGGGTAGAACATTCCATATTCTGCAGCAGCTTTGGCATCAGCCTCTATTACTTCAGGGTGGTTACATAATCCTAAATAGTCATTGGCACTCCAGAAAATCACTTCTCTTCCCTGAAACTGCATTCTCGGACCGATAGGTCCTTCTAGTCTTGGGAAAATAAAATAACCTTCACCGTAATCAGCAAACTGTCCAAGAGGTCCTGGATTTTCTTTTATTCTTTCAAAAATATCCAACATTTTGTATCGTAATTTTAAGTAAAAAAGCCTTTCCTGTAGAACACAAAAGGCTTGATTTGTATCGTGGTTTATTTAAATCTATTTAATAAATTCTGTCTTGAAAACTTCATCGTAGTTGTGTACGCAGTTATTGACAAAACCTTGTTCGGCCATCCATTTATCGCTGTATACCTTGGTGATATATCTTGATCCGTGATCAGGATAGATTAATACTATAATATCATCTTTGGTCAGCTCATGAGACTGTGCATACTGGATAAGGGCCTGGGTAACAGCTCCTGTGGTATATCCTCCCATGATAGCTTCTTTAAGGGCTATTTCACGGGTTCTGTAGGCAGACATCTCGTCATTTACTCTTACAAATTCATCTACTTTATCAAAAAGCAGGGCAGAAGGGATCAGATTTTTCCCCATTCCTTCAATCTGATAAGGATGAACATCTTCTTTATGGATTTCCCCCGTCTCGTGGTAGCTCTTCAGGATAGACCCGTCAGCATCCACACCGATAATCTTGATAGCAGGATTCTTTTCTTTCAAAAATTTACCTGAACCGGACAATGTTCCACCTGTTCCAGTGCAGGCAAAAAGGTGGGTAACCTTGCCTTGTGTCTGCTCCCAAATTTCAGGACCGGTAGTCTGGTAGTGTGCATCAATATTCAATTCATTGAAATACTGATTGATGTAAACTGAATTTGGTGTTTCTGAAGCTATTCTTTTAGCAACCTCATAATAAGATCTCGGATCATCTGCAGCAACGTTGGCAGGGCATATGTATACCGTAGCCCCCAATGCTTTCAAATAAGCAATTTTCTCGGGCTTTGTTTTGTCGCTTACCGCCAGAATGCATTTATATCCTTTAATAATACAGACCATCGCAATAGAAAACCCGGTATTTCCTGAAGTAGTTTCTACAACTACAGAATCTTCCTTTAATAAACCTTTCTTCTCAGCGTTTTCTATAATATGAAGTGCTATTCTATCTTTTGTGGAATGTCCAGGATTATATGATTCTAACTTGGCATAAACGGTTGCAGGAATATCTTTTGTAACAGTATTAAGCTTCACCATAGGAGTATTTCCTATTAGGCCAAGAATATTATCGTAAACATTACTCATTATTTGTTATTTTCAATAAAAATCTGACCGCAAAAATACAAAAAAATAAATAATTACTAAACTTTTGTTTGATTTCAAGCCTGTGATTCAGCAAAATTTATTTTCTGATTTGCAATCTTAGCTGAAGTACGATCGCAAATACTACGCCAAAATTTTTAAATTTTGTTAAAAACACCATAGAATGGTATAAAAGCCTTATTTTCGCGTAATTGATTTTATACTATGAAAAATTGGACTTTTAGGCAATGGAACACCGTTTTAGGATGGGTGATTTTCGTCATTGCATTTTTCACGTACTTGTCGACCATAGAACCTAATTTCAGTTTCTGGGACTGCGGCGAGTATATTTCCTCTGCGGTAAAACTTGAAGTAACGCATGCTCCCGGAGCAGCTTTATTCCAGATTGTGGGTGCTGTGGCAGCCATTTTTGCTTTAGGGAAGGGTGAAAATTATTCTATCGTAATCAATGCAATGTCTGCATTGTTCAGTGCTTTGACGATTTTATTTTTATTCTGGACGATTACCCATTTTGTAAGACGGCTGTTGAACAAGGATTTTGATGAAGTTACTAAACACCAGGAAATTTCCATTCTCTTTGCAGGAGCTGTAGGAGCATTATGCTTTACTTTTTCGGATACGTTTTGGTTTTCTGCAGTGGAGGGAGAAGTATATTCCATGGCTTCCATGTTTATTGCTTTACTTGTTTGGCTGATTACCAAATGGGAAAATGAATACCTTGCCAAAGACAGCGAAAGATGGATTATCCTTATTTTCTTTGTACTAGGACTTTCTGTAGGAGTACATATGATGGGGATGCTTGCAGTTCCGGCAGTATGTTTAGTGTATTATGCAAGAAATTATAAATTTACCTGGAAGAATTTTATCTGGGCGAATGCCATTACCCTGGGAATTCTGATCATTGTATTCAAAATCATCTTCCCATTAATCATGACGATGTTCGGAAGACTTGAAATATTCTTTGTCAACGGACTTGGGCTTCCTTTCCATTCAGGAACCATTGCTGCATTTATTTTAATGGTGGCAGCTTGTTATTTCTTGATTAAATATGCTAGAAAAGCTAAGAGAAATATATATCAGACTGCTGCATTGTCAGTAGTATACATGATTATCGGTTTTTCATGCTGGATGGTTATTCCTATCAGAGCGAACGCGAATCCACCAATGAACCTTAACGATCCTGATACGGCAATTGGTATGCTGGATTACTATAACAGGGAGCAGTACGGTGACTGGCCTACCATTTACGGTCAAAACTACACGGCTTTCCTTGATGCCAACGGAATTGAGAAAAACGAGGACGGAAGCTTTAAAACAAAGAAAACCGGTGAAATTTATGAAAAAGATGAAAAAACCGGAACTTACAGAAAAACAGGTGACCGTTTCAATTATACATTCAGTAAATCTCAGGTGAGTTTAATGCCAAGGATGTTCAATGAAGATAAAGACGTGATGGCGAACTACATTTCCATGTACGGAGCTCCTGATTTTACGTTCAACTATGCCAATGAAGATGTGGCAGATAATCCTCAGGCCAAGCAGATCTTTGACGAACTGAGAGGAAAATATGAAGATAAAACCATTACGGCAGCCGATTACCTGAAAGTGAAGCCATACAATTTAATTAATGTTCAGAAGCCTTCACTGGCCCAGAATATGGATTATTTCATCACTTTCCAGAATGGATACTATTTTGTAAGATACCTGATGTGGAACTTCGTGGGAAGGCAGAACGACCTTGAAGGAAACATGGAGAATACAAAAGGAAACTGGATTTCCGGAATTTCTTTTATCGACAATGCTTTGCTTGGGAATCAGGATAAAATGCCTGCTAAATTCAAGAATGAAAGTACGGTAAAATTCTTCTTTTTACCATTAATTTTAGGATTGATCGGTTTCTTTTTTCAGTTGAACAGGGACTTTGGAAGATTCTATGCTTTGCTTTCATTATTTATTTTAACCAGTGTCGGAATCATTTTTTATACCGGTGTAAAACCTTTCGAACCGAGAGAAAGAGATTATGCAATGGTAGGTTCATTCTATGCATTTGCGATCTGGATTGGTCTTGGGGCAGCGGCTATTTTATGGTTTATCCAGTCAAAAGTTAAATCCAACGGAGCGAATATTGCATTAGGAGTAGTTTTATTGGGAGTTCCTTTTATGATGGGCTTCCAGAATTACAACGTACACGACAGAAGCAACAGATATACAGCTTATGATTATGCCTACTCGGTATTAAAATCACTTCCTAAGAACGATATCTTGTTTGTTTATGGAGATAATGATACTTACCCGGTATGGGCTATCCAGGAAACGGAAAGGTTCAGAGATGACGTGAAGGTGGTTAATTTTACCCTTGCTTCAACTCCATGGAACTTAGATCAGATTAAAAGAAAAACATATAATGCAGCAGGAATTCCTAGTGAGCTCACTCACGAAGATTACAGAGACGGTGTGAATGACCAGATCTATATGATGAAAAAAGAAGACTGGGAAGGAGTTTTCTCTATGCTGAAAGAGCAAGGTGTTCCCGATACCCAATTCGGAGCCTTCAGAAAATACCTGACGCAGGATTCACTGACGTTGAAAGAAGCTATTGATTTTATTAAATTCAAATCTCCTGAAAAAGACGAGCTTTTAAAGATGTATTTCGGAGAAGAGAAATATGAAAAGTATAACATTCTTCCGGTGAATAAATTCATCCTTCCTGTTAACAAAGAAAATGCTTTAAAAGCAGGAATTATTACCCAGGCAGACCTTCCGAATGTGGTAAACCAGATTATGATTACTTACAAAGGAAACACTCTTTATAAAAATAATCTGATCCTGATGGATATGCTGGCCAACTTCGACTGGAAGCGTCCGGTTAACTTCTCATCAGGGGGAATTTACGACAGCGAAAATATCTTCTATCTTGATGAATATCTTCAGTTTGACGGATTCAGCTACAGACTGGTTCCTATCCACACCACTCAGAATGCAGATGGAGATATGGGTAGAGTAGACACCAATTCCTTATATAATGTGGTGAAAAATTTCAGATGGGGGAACTTTAAAGATCTGAACACTCACTTTGATGAAACGGCCACTTCCAATATTATGAGCTACAGAATGTCAGCGAGCAGAGCAGCTTCAGCATTGGCATTAAGCGGACAAAAAGCGAAAGCTATAGAACTGCTTGATCTTGCATCAAAGGAAATTCCTGCTGAAAAATATAATGATCCGCGTTCATTAAGCGCTATGGTAACCGGATATATTATTGCAGGACAGGAGAAAAAAGGACTTGAACTGGCAGAGATCCTTAAAAAAGGTATTTTTGAAGAATATGATTATTATTTAAGCCTAGCTCCGGCTGATCAGAATTTTGCCAGAAGACAGATGAGATCGAAGCCGATGGAGTATTCTCTTGTAGTATCTGCAGTTACGGATGCCTATAAGAAACTGGGACAAAATGAAAAAGCCTACGCTTATCTTGTAAAATCCATAGAACCGATTGATAAAAAGTTCAATGCGTTCATCAAAGATCTTCAGCAGATGGGTAAAGAAAAAGCAAGGAACGAATCTGAAAAAGTACAGAAAATCACACCTTTCTACCAATATCTGTTCGATGTGATGGAACCTTATGATTCCACCTATTCGAAAGAGAAAGAGGATCAGATTACCACAGCAATTATCAAAGCAACGCAATAAACAGCTAACAAAAACGGAACTTCGGTTCCGTTTTTTTGTTATTGGGTTTCATCAATTTTAAGATTATATTTGTGGAACTAAAAATGCGTGATGGCAAAAAATAAAGATAACAGGCTCCCAATCTATGCTGTAATTTTTACGGTAACTTTTAAACTTCTTTTTTTACTGACCCATTATATCCAGGAAGATGCATTCATTACCTGGAGAGTAGCCCAGAATCTTCTGGATTATGGAGTGATAGGATTCAACGGTGAGACTAAAATTTCGGCTTCTACCACCCATCTGTATGTTTTTGTATCTTATTTTTTCAACCTGATCTTCGGTAAAGAATATTTTGTTGAACCCCTCCTGATTTTTAATTCCATACTTTTTACGATAGGAACATTGTTTCTTTCCCATCTTACCCTTAAAAATCCGTGGCATAAAGCTGTTTTTATATTTTTAATAGGCATACTGCCGCCTGCAATCAAGATTTCTATACTGGGAATGGAATATGGAATTCTTTTCTTCCTGGAAATGGCACTTCTGTATTACGGTTTCAGCAAAGGCAAAAAGTGGGCGCTGATCCTTTTGCCTGTTTTGATTATGTTTACAAGGATCGATACCGTTATTTTCCTGGGAATTGTATTTCTTGTCGATGTTTTTTGGAATAGAAAAATCAGATGGAACTATGTTTTCGGAGGAATTCTGGGACTTGTATGGACGCTTTCCTTTAACTGGCTCTATTTCGGAGAACTGGTCAATAATACCATTGTGGCCAAAAAGCTCCTTTACGAACACCATTTCACTTTCGCTCAAAATCTCAAATATTTCTTTGTCAGCTTCGGGAATTTCTGGGGGATGCTGAAACTTCCCGGAAACTTCAATCCAGTGACAATCATTATCCTTATTTTTGAATTGCTGTGTTTTATTTATCTTGTAAGACAGAGAGACAAGAGGAATTATTTTTTATGGATGATCTTTATTTTCGGATGGGCAAAACAGATTATTTTTATCTCCCAAAAAAGTTTATTCGACTGGTATTACTGGGTTCCGCAGCTTTTACTTTTCGTTCCGGTCCTTATTTTTGTTTTGGAGCAGAAAGAGAAACGGAATCTATGGCTGTCCCTTCTGGTTATATTTTATATTCTTCCGATGACTCTTTTCCAGACCATACATTCCATCGCGACAGGAAACGGAGAGTGGAATTACCGCAGACAAATCGGACTGTTTCTGAATACTTACGAAAAAGATAAAAATCAATGGATCTTTCTGGAACCCGCCGGTTATGTACCCTATTTTTCAGGGTTAAAAGCGATTGATGAAGTAGGATTGGTCGACAAACAGATCCAGACCGAAATAAAGAAAGATAAGCCTCATTACTGGATCAATACCGTAAAAAACAGAAAACCGAAATACCTTCTTTCTTATAAAAACCTTTTTGAAGGAGACGATGCAGAATATTATCAGTCCCACTATAAGCTTCTGAAAGAATTCAGGATTAAAGACCACCTGAAGAGTGACAATAAAATCTTAGAAAAAATCTATCATTTTAAGCCGTCAGGAACAGATTATAATTTATATGTAAAGATTGATTAAATATTAAAAGATTAAAAAATTAAAGAATTAAAAGATTTGTAGAGAAAGAAAACAATCACTCTCGAATTCTATTACTCTCAAACTCTAAAACTATAACCTAATCCCTCAAAAAATGAAATACTGTGCTTTTCTCCGCGGCGTCAACGTAAAAGGAACCAATATGAAAATGGCTGATGTATGCCAGGTTTTTAAAGAAGCAGGAATGCAGGACGTAAGTTCAGTACTGGCTTCGGGAAATATTGTTTTTTCCTCTGATAAAAAGGCCGGAGAACTCAAGACAATTTTAGAAAAAGCGATGTCTGATCATTTTTCTTATGAAGCTTTTCTATTTATAAAATCTCAGGAAGAAACGCAGGTATTCTGGGACAATACGCCCTTTGAAAAAAATAATGATCTTCATATTTATGCTTTTGTAGGAAATCCCGGGGTGGAAAATGTTCTGATGACAGAATTCAAAGCCGCTTCCAAAACTGAAAACGAAAAAGCAGTGATTGTCAAAGATATATTTTACTGGCAGGTTCCCAAAGGAAATACATTGGATTCTTCTTTTGGAAAGGTTTTAGGCAAAAAGAGCCTTAAAGATCAGTTCACCAGCCGGAATATGAATACTTTTGAGAAGATTTTGAAAAAAATGAATTAAAAAACAGGCTTCATATAGAAATTGTTTAAACTTTTATATTGATTATTTTTAACCACTTAAGTTTTTTTAGAGCCAAGCTTTATACATAAGAAGTACACCTAAGTTTTGTGAAAATCTTTGATTTTCATCTTATGTGAACTTTTCTTCGGAATCATTTTAAACTTACTTAGGTGAACTAAAGTGTTTTAAAATGAAAGCTTTTGTGACTTTTGTGGTTTTGTAAAGTTTAAACAACTTTATAGTATAAAACCTGTTTCTCAAAATTTAAAACCTATTTGAATTATTTTTTCTGTTCCAGAAGCTCAAGGGATTCATTATTTTTTGTATCAAATTGAAAATTCCGGAAATCTTTATCTCCTGAAGTTTCCAATGTGAAACTTTCTAACGGAGCTATTTCTGTTTTTAAATCTTCACCTTCAAAATCCAGAATATGTCCGCCGTATTTTTTGTCTGATGAAATAAAATGGAAGTGAAACCCTTTCACATTGATTCCGTTTAAATATTCAGGAAGATAAAAACCAACCAGAGTGCCCTCAGTATTTGAAAAATCAAAGAACTTTTGCCTGTCAGCAATAGAAGTGAGGGGAGGAAAAGGTTCTTTTTCTACGGGAGGAAAAGCCCTGGTCTTCAGATGACTAAACTTTCCTGTTATTTTAATGGCAAACATTGAGTTTTTATTTGACAGTACCTCACTTATTTCCTGTAGAGCTTTCTGATGGTCTACTTTATTTTTAATAGTGAAGAAACGATCAGGCTTGAAGAACGTAACAAAAGCCAAAGACGACTTAAACTGATCTTCAGGAGTAAGAGTCTGGCCTGTAGCTTTTGTCTGGTATACTTGCCCGTCCAGTATGGTAAGCTCTCCATCCAGCATATCAGGAGCTCCCAGACCGAAATCACCTTTTGATTTTAAATTCTCAAGTGAAAGGGCACCTTTATAAAGTCCGCCTATAAATGCATCAGCAATTCCATGCTGATAGAGCTGATTGTATTTCACTGATTTCATTGGATGATCCATTGCTGTATTTTTAAGTAAAGAATTGCTGTTATCCGTCGGCTGTGCATTGAAGTGATGACTTGCTGCCCATAAAATGAAATAAAAGATATTTTTCATATTATCGTTGTCCTCCAATAGCCAAACCTCCGTCTATCAGGATACTTTCGCCCATTACAAAAGAGGCTGCCGGGCTGCTTAGCCATACAACCAGTTCTGCTACTTCTTCAGGAGCGGCAAAACGTCCTATCGGGGCATGCTTTTTAAACGGTTCTATCGCTTCTTCAGCATTTTCTTCCGGGAAAAATCTGTCAAACATAGGAGTACGGATGTATCCCGGCTGAATATTGTTAATACGGATGCCTTCGGATGCGGTTTCAACGGTCAGGGCTTTTGTAAGCCCGTCTACAGCAGCTTTGCTTGCCGAATACACTGCTGAACCGGAAGATGCTCCTCTGGCCAGCCATGAAGAGGTGTTGACAATTGCTCCTCCGGTTCCCTGCTTTTTAAACTGTTCAATCTCGTATTTGCAGGCCAGCCAGATGCCTTTGGTATTGATATTCATTACCCTGTCAAATTCTTCTTCAGAAGTGTTGTCAATGCTTGAAAACTGCCCTTCAATTCCTGCATTATTGAATGCGATATCCAGCTTCCCGAAGTGTCTGATGGTTTCATTAATCAGATGCTGAACCTGATCGCTTTTTGAGACATCTGTCTGTACAAAATGTACATTTGGACCTATGGCACGCAATATTTCCAAAGCTTCATTCCCCTGCTGCTCCCTGCGGCCGGCAATAACCACCTGTGCGCCGTTTTTTAAAAATAATTTTGCTGCGGCAAGGCCGATACCTGTCGTACCTCCCGTAATGAGTGCTGTTTTTCCCTGAAAAGTAGGATGTGTCATAATTCGTTATTTAGAATGACACAAAGTTCGTCTGTACCGCTATAGAATAATTATGCAGAACAAATCAAAGATTATGATTTGGAAAGAATTCTTTTTCTGAACTGATTGGGAGAATCTCCGGTCCTTTTCTTGAAAGAAATAATAAAATTGGAAGAATGCTCAAATCCCAGAGAATAAGCAATTTCACTCACACTCCAGTTGCTGAACTGTAATAAGGATTTTGCCTCCTTAATGATCCGTTCGGTAATCCATTCTGAAGTTGTTTTGCCTGTTGTTTCTTTAAGTGCTTTATTAAGGTGGTTGGTGTGTATATTGAGCTGTGTGGCAAATTCGTTCGCATTTTTCAGCAGCATAACATTATTTTGGCTAACCGGGAACTGATGCTCCAGAAGCTCTGAAAATAAAGTACTGATACGTTCAGCAGCATTCGAATGCTGGCCATACGTTTGTGGCGGCTGCATTTTCATTGCCTCATGCATAATGATCTGTATGTAATTTCTGAGGAGGCTGTATTTATTATCATAATCCGAATGGGCTTCATTCAGCATATTTTCATACAGGTTTTTCAACAGCTGTATCCTAGCTTCATCCGGGAAAAAGATATGATTTCCGCCTGCTTTAAACAGAGGTGATTGTGATAAACTTTCACTTTTAAGCTCCTGGTTTACGAATTCCTCCGTAAAAAGGCAGAAATAGCCGGTTTGTACTGAAGATTCAGGCTCCCAGGAATAGGGAATCAGCGGATTAAGAAAGACAATAGAAGGTCTGTCGATCCTGATGAACTTATCAGCATAGCTCAATATTCCTGTTCCTTCGCACATCATTGATATTTTATAGAAATCTCTGCGGTAAACAGGCTTTAAGCTTTTGCTGCACTCAAAATCCTCTCTGCGGTAGACGTTACATTGAGTATGCTGATCATGCTCTCTTCCGTGCAGACCATAAAATTCTTTCAAAGTTTCCCTCGCTTTCATAAGATAAAGGTATAAAATAATAAAACACAACGTAATCAGGAATGGTTAAAGCCCTCAAATAATTTTCGATTCTGAAACTTTATAAGTATTTTTACTGAACTTTTTAATCAAAATAAAAATGATCCAGTATTTAGATAATATCCAACACAAAGATTCAAAAAACTTTTTTCTTATTGCCGGTCCGTGCATCATTGAAGGTGAAGATATGGCACTCAGAATTGCAGAAAAAGTAATCAGCTTAACAGACAAATACAATATTCCCTATATTTTCAAAGGAAGCTTTAAAAAAGCCAACAGAAGCCGTGTAGATTCTTTTACAACCATCGGTGAAGAAAAATCCCTTGAAATTCTTAAAAAAGTAGGAGAGACCTTTAATATTCCTACGACAACGGACATTCATGAAAATGAACATGCTGCATTGGCCGCACAATATGTTGATGTGCTTCAGATTCCGGCTTTTTTGGTTCGCCAGACCGATCTTTTGGTAGCTGCAGCGGAAACCGGAAAATGCGTAACCCTTAAAAAAGGACAGTTTCTTTCTCCTGAATCCATGAAATTTGCCGTTCAGAAAATTACAGATTCCAATAACCAGAAAGTGGCTATTATTGAAAGAGGAAATTCTTTCGGATATACGGATCTTATTGTAGATTACAGAGGTATTCCTACGATGAGAGAATATGCGCCGGTTATTCTGGACGTTACCCATTCATTACAGCAGCCTAACCAAAGCTCCGGCGTTACAGGTGGAAGACCGGACCTTATCGAAACCGTGGCTAAAGCGGGTATTGCCGTAGGAGCAGACGGAATTTTCATTGAAACCCATCCTACACCGGAAACTGCTTTATCAGACGGAGCCAACATGCTAAGGTTGGATTTACTGGAAGATTTGCTGCAAAAATTAACAAGAGTTAGAGAATCAATTTTATAATTTATTAAAGCTTATTTAAATTCAAAAAATTACTTCCGGATGTTATATTGAAAAGGTAATAACAATATTTAGAGGATTTTAACTTTCCAGAGCCGAAATGTTAAATAAAGTTTAAATAAGTTAAAATAAAATTTATATATTCACGTTTGAAATTTTAAAGCATTTCTTTTGAAAAAACTAGTTTTACCGTTGAGCCTTATGGTTCCCATGCTTATTTTCTCTCAAAACAGAAAAAGAGATACGGCAGATAAAGTAACCGATATTGAGGAAGTCGTTTTCCAGAAAAAAGTTGTCGGAAAAACGAACGACATTACCAATGTAAAGATATCAGCAAAGGACGCTAAAGGAGCTGCTACCATAAGCGGAGGGATTGAAGGTCTTCTTAAAACACTTCCTTCCGTAAACTCCAATACCGAGCTGTCTTCACAATATATGGTACGTGGCGGAAACTATGACGAAAACCTTATTTACATCAATGATATTGAGATCTACAGACCTTTCCTGATCAGGAATTCCCAGCAGGAAGGGATGAGTATCATCAATCCTGATATGGTTTCTACGGTTAACTTCTCTGCAGGAGGATTTGAGCCGAAATACGGTGATAAAATGTCTTCTGCACTCAATATTTACTACCGTGAACCTGAAAAATTTGAGCTTTCGGGAGAAGCCAGTTTGATAGGAGGAAGACTGACAGCAGGTCTTGCATCAAAAAATAAAAAACTGACCGCGTTGTTTTCAGGAAGATACAGGAATACCAACCTTGTCCTGAATACCCTGAATGAAGATACGGATTTTAACCCGACTTACTGGGATTTCCAGTCGTATATCAACTATCATCTCAACGATAAATTCTCCATGTCATTCATTGGGTATTACTCCAAGAATGATTACGAAATGGTTCCGAAAGCCAAAAGTGTAACTTTCGGGAGCCTTCAGCAGCCGATTACAGTCAATATCGGCTATGGCGGAAAGGAGCAGGATATGTACAAAAACATGATGGGAACTTTCTCTCTGAACTTTAAACCTTCGGATCAGTGGAAGTTTACATTGGACAGTTTTGCCTACCAGAACAGAGAAAAAGAATATTATTCTATCGCTTCAAGCTATGAGATCCAGACTTTTGATCCAATAACAGGCGATCCTGTTCCTTCTTTTGATGGGGGCGGACAGATAGAGCATGCCAGAAATGACCTTTTTGTAAGAACTTACGGAACCCAGTTCAGAGCGAAATTTTCTCCTAATATCAATACAGATATAGAGGTAGGAGTAAAATATGAAAAAGAAAACCTGAGTGATAATACCAACGAATGGAAGCTGGTAGACTCTTCAGGATACAGCATTCCGCGGCCTATTGATGATCCGAGAACCGGGGAATCAGGAGATCTGGAACTGTTCTATCAGATTGCCGGTAAAAATAAAATAGAGCCTTCAAGACTTTCTGCCTATGCGCAGTATTCCCAGAAATTCTACTGGGGAGCCAGTAAAGTATTTGTGAATGCAGGAGCAAGGGTTTCCAACTGGAGCTTTAATAAAGAAACAATCTTTTCACCAAGATTCCAGTTTGCTATAAAACCTGACTGGGATTCCGATATGCTCTTCAAGCTTTCAGGAGGAATCTATTACCAGGCGCCTTTCTATAAAGAAATCAAAGATCTGGACGGAAACTTTAATTCCAATATAAAATCCCAGCGTTCCATGCAGCTCATCCTTGGTCACGACTATGAATTCTATATGTACGACAGACCGTTCAAGCTGACTACGGAAGCGTATTACAAGAAGATGGACGACCTGATTCCTTATTATATGGATAACGTAAGAATCCGATATTCAGGGCAAAATAATGCTTCAGGATATGCCTATGGAATAGATACCAGATTGTTCGGGGAATTTGTTCCGGGAGTAGATTCATGGCTGTCTGCAAGTTATGCCAGAGTCTATGAAAATATTGACGGAAGAGGAAATATTCCGAGACCTACCGACCAGAGATTCAGGTTTGCCATGTTCTATCAGGATTATATGCCGAAATTCCCGTCTATGCGTGTCAACCTTACTTTGGTATACGCTATGGGACTTCCGAACGGGGCACCTGTTTTTACCGATCCTTACCAGTATCAGAGAACATTACCAGCTTATAAAAGAGTCGATTTAGGACTTTCAAAAGTATTCATTGATTCCAAAGACAAGAAAAAGCGTTACGGTTTCTGGGGTAATTTTGAGGAATTAACCTTAGGAGTTCAGGTTTTCAATGCATTTAATATTAACAATACGGTAGCCAACCAGTGGATCACGGATTACAATTCAAGTGTAATGTACCCGGTTCCGGTGCGTCTTACAGGACGTTTCTTCAATGTAAAGCTTGAATTCAAACTGTAAATAAAAAATTTGTAAGCTAGGTTTAGAATTCAGTTATAAAGAAAATCTGCTCAATCTGCAAAATCAGCGAGAGTAAAAAAATAAAAGCTTCTGGAATTTTTCAGGAGCTTTTTATTTTGCTGAATTTTATAACAAGTATACCTAATTTTATAACAAAGGTTTCCGGGATATTTTTAACTTTGCCTTATCAATGAAAAAGATTCTTGCCATATTATTCTCTGTTTTCTACTTCGGATTCTCTTCCGGAGCAGCTTTCAGTGTACATTTCTGTATGGAGGAATTTGTTTCCGTAAGCCAGAAAACCACCGATATATGTGGGAAATGTGGAGTTAAAGAAAAAAAAGGATGTTGTAAAACCGAAATCAAAGTTGTAAAAGTAGATGATTCCCAGAAATCGGATTTGCTTAAGATCGACTTTTCAAGCCAGATCGCCCCAGCATTCATACAGCATGAATTTTTCTTTATAGACAAGTCTTTTTCAGCTTCAAAATTTACCCAGATAAAAATCAACGGTCCGCCTGAATACAGGCCGGTTCCTATTTATATCAATCATTGTAATTTTAGAATTTAAAAACCGTCCGTTGTCTGGTGTAATCAGATAATTACGCTTTCGCTGACAACAGGTTTCTACGCATCATGCGTTTCTATTATTCTTTATTAAAAAATTAATTCTAAAATTTTAAAACAATGAAAAAGTATATCATTACAGCAGCATTCTCTTTATTCTCTATTATTTCACTTTCTGCACAGTCAAAAAAAGATGCCCAGGTTTCAAAACTGTACCAGAATTATATTGCCATTAAATCTGCTTTGGCTTCCGATGATGCTGATACAACCTCAAAAGCAGCAGCAGAATTTATTAAAACAGCTTCAACTATTGATTACAAATTGGTTTCGGAGGGAAATCTGAATATTTTAAGAAAAGATGCCACAGTAATTTCTGATGCAAGAGATATTACAGCGCAAAGAGAAACCTTTTCCAACCTTTCCGAGAACATGATCGCTTTGACAAAAGAGTTTAAACTTTCGGAAAAACCAGTTTATGTACAGTATTGCCCAATGGCAGATCCAGCTGGTTAAAGCGACGAAAAACAAATCCTGAATCCATACTACGGAAAATCCATGCTTTCTTGCGGAAGTGTAAAGTCGGAAATAAAATAATTATTGTATTTCATTAATAAACAACATGTTGTATAGTTTAATCTCTAGTTTGATTTAAGCTATACATCTTTTAAAGTTCAGAATATTATGAAAAAGATAATCATGTTTCTGATGCTTTTGTTTACTGTTTTTACTTTCGCCCAAGTAACGAAAACCTATTATACCTGTCCAATGCATCCCGAAGTAGTCTCTTCAAAAGCCGGAGACTGCCCGAAATGCAAAATGACTCTGGTAAAGAAAACGGTTGTGGTAAAACCGAAAGTTACGGCACAGCCACAATTGAAAACTGAACCCAAAACAATACAGAAAGCAACAGAAATTAAGCCTAAAATCAATAAAGCTAAATCTAAACCGGAAGTTAAGGCTAAAGTTAGCCCAAAACTAAAAGTTGTAGAGGTTAGTAAGATCAAGCCTGAAACAAAGCTCGATCATCAAATTCAAACTCAATCTATTTACACCTGTCCTATGCATCCGGAAGTCATTTCAGACAAACCGGGGAAATGTCCGAAATGCGGAATGGAACTGGTAGAAAAAGAAGATCATCAGCATACGACTATAGAAGAGCCAAAAACGGATGAATCTGTATTCAAAAGAAATTCTGAAAATGGAAAAGTTACATTCGGTGGTAAAACAGTGAGATATGATCTGTATGTAAAAGATACGATCGTCAATTTTACGGGAAAAAACCGTAGAGCAATTGCGATTAACGGAAAACTGCAGGCACCTACCTTATATTTTACGGAAGGCGATACTGCTGAGATTTACCTTCACAATATGCTCAAAGAAAATACGGGACTTCACTGGCATGGGGTGATTCTTCCCAATGAACATGACGGCGTTCCTTATCTTACTACCAAACCTGTAACGCCCGGAGAAACACATTTGTACAAGTTCAGAGTATCTCAGAACGGAACTTATTGGTACCATTCCCACGAGGAACTGCAGGAACAGATAGGAATGAACGGTATTTTGGTATTCAATAAAAGAGAAGGTGAACCTAAGCCGGTTTACACCAAAGAAATTCCTGTATTATTAGGCGATTGGAGCGATGAAGATCCAATGCAGATCGCAAGAAGGCTTCATATGGCCAATACAGACTGGTACGCCATCAAAAAAAATGCAGTACAAAGCTATTGGGAAGCGATCAAATCCGGAAATTTCGGGACAAAAGCCCTGAATGAATGGAAAAGAATGGAAGCCATGGACGTAAGTGACGTTTACTATGATAAATTTCTGATCAACGGGCTGCCAAGTTCTGATTATTCCAACCTGAAAGCTGGAGATAAAGTAAGACTGAGAGTAGCTAATGGCGGCTCATCCACCTATTTCTGGCTGAATTACGGCGGCGGAAAAATAAAAGTAGTGGGAAATGACGGAAATGATGTGGTTCCGGTAGAAGTTGACCGTCTCATCATAGGGGTTTCCGAAACCTATGATATTGAAGTTACTATTCCTGAAAATAAAAGCTTTGAGTTCCGTTCCACCTCAGAAGACAGGGTAGGACATGCTTCATTATGGCTGGGTTCCGGTGAAAAGGTAGAAGCGCCGAACCTGCCGAGGCTGATGCTGTTTGAGGGAATGAAAATGATGAACGGAATGATGGAAATGAGCGGGAATATGAAGCCGATGAACATGACGATGGGAAATCAGATGATGGATATGAATGAAGTAATGTATCCTGAACTTCCTGAAAGCCAGAGAAAAATGACCATGAAGCATATGAATGAGATGATGGGGGTTAAAACCAAAGAAGAAGACCATTCGACAATGGCTCCGGGAGCATCAACCGGGCATGAAAATCATTCAGGAATGGATATGAAGGAAGAGAAGCCTATCAAAAGGCTGACATACAATCTTTTAAAATCTCCTGAAAAGACCATTCTTCCTGGTGAAAATGTAAGAGAACTTAAATTTACCCTTGAAGGGAACATGAATCAGTACCTGTGGACACTGGATAACAAAACGGTAACCGAAACCGATAAAATTCTTGTAAAGAAAGGAGAGATCCTGAGAATTACCATGTATAATAATTCCATGATGCGCCATCCGATGCACCTTCACGGTCATGATTTCAGGCTGATCAATTCAAAAGGAGAATATTCCCCGCTGAAAAATGTAGTGGATATCATGCCGATGGAAACCAATACCATTGAATTTGCTGCCAACCAGGATGGTGATTGGTTTTTCCACTGCCATATTTTATACCATATGATGGCCGGAATGGGAAGAATCTTCAGCTATGAAAATTCGAAACCCAATCCACAGCTGCCGGACAGAAAGCTGGCTTGGAAAAATTTCCTGAAAGATAATCAAATGATCAGCTCAATGGCCATGCTCGATGTTGCAAGCAATAAGCTGCACGCTGAAACGATGACTATGTTTGGGCCAAGATGGGCGAACCAGAATGAGTTTCATTCCAACTGGGATTTTGACCATTTTGAAGGAAATGTAAAGGTGGGAAGATTTCTTGGGAAATTCCAGTGGGCACTTCCATATGCCGGTTTTAGGATTCAGAAAAACCATGAGATTATGGAAAGACAGATGGCAGAAGATATGGGGATGAAATTTCAAGGTAAGAAAACATGGTTTGGCCAGCAGAAAGCTTCTAAAGACAAATACGCCTTCATGTTTGGGGTACAGTATCTTTTGCCGATGCTGATAACAGCGGATGCCAGCGTGGATCAGAACGGAAAAGTACTCCTGGAGCTGAGCAGGGAAGATATTCCGATCTCCAGAAGAATAAGGGGAAATTTTTCTCTGAATTCAGACGGAGAGTTCTCAACCGGATTGAGATATATTTTACAGAAATGGTTATCCGTTTCAGGAAATTATGATAATGAAATGGGCTGGGGAGCCGGACTTACTTTAACCTATTAATGAAAAGGGTTGCCATTTTTGGCAACCTTTTTTGTGTTTTTATCCAGAATTTTATAAACCAGTTCTATTTTAGAAAATATTTATAAAACTTCAGCACTTTTTTTATTTTACGCTTGGTTTTCTGTCTGTTTGTGGCTTTAATGATTTGTTCAAGACATTCTTCGCGGGGAATTCCCGATAACAATGAATATTCCTGACATATGATTTGCAGGATTTCCGGATCATTGGTCAATCGCGAAAAATTTTTGAACCGGTCAGTAATTTCAAATTTTTCATGAAAATTCATTCGGTTTAAGTCCACCAGAAAAAAGCGGTATTCATTGTCAATTTTCTTTATTAAAAAATTACCGGGAGAATTATCAATAAACTCAATTCCCTGTTCATGCAACTGATAGATTAATAAAGTATATCCTTTAACAATTTCCTGCCAGTCTTCAAAGGAACTTTTGTTGAGAAATACATCCTCCAATGTAAACCCGTTTTCCAGCTGCTCGCTTATATAATAGCTGTTTGTTAAGCCAATGCAGTCGTGAAATTCCACATAAGCAATAGGTTTTGGCGTATAGAAGTTTTTCGAAATCAGCAAATGGGCATACTCAAAAGAACGTTTTGCTTTGGATTTCCGGTAAAATTTGTAAACATGCCTGTTAATTATATTATGCTGTTTAAATGATTTAAAATTAAGAGTCATATTGTTGATGATGATCCACTTTACAATATTTCGGGTTCCGGGCCCTATTAAGTTCCCTTCATTTTGAAAATTCTTTATAATGCGGAGTACATCATCTGTGTAATGGGCATAATCTGTTGCAACGATAAGGTTCATAGTAACATGGGGCAGTATTAATATATTCAAATTTCATTAAGTTCATGCGGCTCTATATTGGCCTGTAGTCATCATTGAAGTGCTTTTTTTATCAGATCTGATATTTCATTTTCACTGAGTTGATTGGTATTTACGGAAAAGCTTTTATCATTATAAGGTTTGTACATATTTTCATTGGTGACGGAGAATAAGCCTAGCGTTGGCGTTCCTGATGCGCTTGCTAAATGCATCACTCCGTTATCAGCAGCGATAAAAATGCAGGTATTGGCAATAAATCCGCCCATTTCGCGGATATCGGTGCTGTAGAAAGTAGGGATTTTAAAATTTAATTTAGAAATATTTTCTACGGGCAGAAGCTCTACAAAATTATAGTCAGGAAATTCAGATTGCAGATGGTCATAAAAAGAATTCCACCAGTTTTCGGAATAGCATTTATCTCCTGTAGCATTCGTAAACAGACAAATTGTTTTGTTGTTGTTATTGAAGATCTGGAATAGCTTTTTTTTACCATCCTCTATTTCATCCTGATCTAATTTTATATCTAAATAGGGGATTTTGCTTGTGTTTTCTTCAAATCCCAATTGCGTCAGGAATTTCCTCAGATTGTAGATCACATTTTTGGCTGAGTGCTCGTAATCCGGATGTTTCACATGAAGTTCCTCATCCCATTCACTGTAAAATTTGTATTTGGCATTGGCCAGCCGGGTGGATAGCTTTCCTGATGAGGAGCCGTTTGTAGAATTGATCACCAGATCGTATTTTTTCCAACGCAGCATAAACCAGCCATTTACATATTTAAATAAATTTTTAAAGGGTTTTTTGGGAAGCTGGATAATCTGGTCAACATTTTCATAATTTTTGAAAACAGTGGGAGAAATACCTCCTTTTACAAACAGATCAATTGTGGCATTTGGAAATGTATTGGTAACCTCCTGAACAATGGGAGTGAGTAATAAAAGGTTTCCTAATCTGTGATTTGGACGTGAGATTAATATTTTTTTTATCGTTGTGTTTTGGGCATGTACGGTAGAAGAGCTTGATTTGCCTATATTTTTTGTAATGCTGTGCATGAATTTTCTTCTGACGGCATTAAGTTTTTTCGGTACTTTCATATAAGACCAGTATATTTTATTTTGTTTTGTCTTAGCGATTTTAGATAAAAAATGTCAAATAGATTTTAATATGTTTTTATTGTTGATTTTTTATTAAATCTATTTAATTTAGAAATCTACTATTAACTGATGTTCATGTTAAAGTGATTTATTATAACTAATTTAAAGACTAAACGTAAAAAAACTATATTTTAGTGATTGATAACGGCTATATTTGAATTTTGAATTGTCAATGAGTTTTATTTTAATAATATTCAATTGTTTGTGATATTTATTTCAACTATATTATTTTAATTTTACTATTTATAAGAATTTGATTAAAATTTTATCAAAATAATTGCATAAAATCCAGCGCTATTGAAACGGATGCTGTAAAAAAACTGTACAGTTGTTTCATAGTTCTATCCTAAGTATATAACATCAATTATGGAAGAAAATCAAAATTTTGGTACGGAAGGGCTCAATTCTATGGAGTTAATGGAACAACTCAAGATCAAAACTGAATCTCTGTACAAAGAATTTCAAAGTCTGAGCTCCGGAGTGTCCATTATGGATGAAAAGCTAAAACGAACAGAACACTTCGTAGAGCAAAATCTGAAAGAGATTAAGGAAAATGTTGGAAATGTAAAGGTAGGAATTTCTCCGGAGGATCTAAGGCAGCTTGAAAAGTTCAAAGATTACTTCAATCACTACAAACCTCTTTTATATGTCACCTTATTTGTTATTGTATCGGGCTGGGGATTAGGGATTTTCAGTGCTCTTTCCGGAGTGAAATGGTATAAGGAGAGTGTCCGGACGAAACAGGAAATAAGAACTGACGTTCTGCAGGAAATAAAAACACAGGGAAATATGATCATAGATACGACAGCATTCCTTAATTATAGGATGCAGAGTGAGGCATTAAAGGCCTGGCAGAAATCAAATCCGAAAGAGAGTGAATCGTTCACCAACTATTTCAAACAATATCAAAAATTGAATAAAGAAAAAAAATAATATTGTTGAGAAATTGGCAATAAAAAAGCTGCCTACTTTTGGATGGCTTTTTTATGAAACTGCTGAAACTGTAACTTCTTTCGTAGTTGTAAGCATTTCGTGGTACAATTTATTATTTTATATTTTTCAGTTCATTTAATAATTGATTCTGTTTCTTAATGAAGCTTTCCAGGTTGTCTGTTTTCATAGGGTGAGCATTCTGGTATTTTTCAATTTCGGGAAGCGCTTTTCTGATTTTGAAAGCAGTATACAGATTGGTGATGTGATCATTGTTTGTATTCACTTTGTCGATCAGCTCTTTTACTTTGCTTATTTTCTGATTGTAGCTGTCGGAGCTCATTGTGATTTCTTTTTCAAGCTGTTGTTTTAAAAGGGAATCTTTAACAATATTAGCCTGAAAATGAGCGTCCTGATAAAATGATTCGGATTTATTGAGTATTTCCTCATAGACTGCAAGCACCTTTCTGCTTTCCTCGTTAAGCTTGACAAGCTTTTCATCCAGCTCTTTAAGGTTTTTATCTTTTTTCAGAAGTTCAGAGTAAATTTTATCTATCATATTCTCACTACGGCCACTCTCAAAAGAACCTTTGATGGAGGAATTTGTATCATCAACAGCATTTTCTACTGCCGCGGCATTTCCGGATTCGTTTTGTTTACAGGAAAGGACTGAGAAGGCCAGGGCGGAAATAAAAAGTATTTTTTTCATAATGTTTTTAGGTTGGCTTTATTAGATTAGTGGAAGATAATCTAAAAATTGTTACAGTTGCATTTTAAAGTTCCCTTTTGTTTTGGTTGAAGTTGAGAAAATGATGAATCCCAAGTTTTAAGCAGGCATATAAAAAAACGGAGCCTGAAACCAGACTCCGCATACATTGTTTTGCGATAAATTTATTTCCCTAAATAAGATTTCAGAATCTTACTTCTGGTATTGTGCTTCAATCTCTTGATCGCTTTTTCTTTGATCTGACGAACTCTCTCTCTGGTAAGATCGAAAGTTTCACCGATTTCTTCTAAAGTCATCGGGTGTTTTCCGTTCAGTCCGAAGTATAATCTTACCAAATCGGCCTCTCTTGGAGTCAAAGTATTCAATGCTCTTTCGATCTCAATCTGAAGAGATTCAAGCATCAGATCTTTATCCGGACTTGGAGATTCTCCTGAACGTAATACATCGTAAAGATTAGAATCTTCACCTTCTACTAAAGGTGCATCCATGGACAGGTGTCTTCCGGAGTTTTTCATAGATTCTTTGATATCTTCCTCGCTCATGTCCAGAACTTCAGCCAGTTCTTCCGGTGAAGGTGGTCTTTCATTTTCCTGTTCAAGGTGAGCGTATGCTTTATTGATTTTGTTGATAGATCCAATCTTGTTCAAAGGAAGCCTTACAATTCTGGATTGCTCAGCTAAAGCCTGTAAAATTGACTGACGGATCCACCATACCGCGTAAGAGATAAATTTGAAACCTCTAGTTTCATCGTACCTTTTTGCCGCTTTCATCAGTCCTAAATTACCTTCATTAATCAAATCGGGTAGAGAAAGACCTTGATTTTGGTATTGCTTGGATACGGAAACTACGAAACGAAGATTGGCTTTGATTAATTTCTCCAGTGCTGCTCTGTCGCCTGCACGTATTCTTTGTGCCAATTCTACTTCTTCGTCCGCAGTGATCAGTTCCACTTTACCAATTTCCTGCAAATACTTGTCTAATGAAGCAGTTTCCCTGTTGGTTACCTGCTTAGTGATTTTTAATTGTCTCATCTATTTTTATCCTCAAAAAAGAGTTACTATATATTATACGTATGAAGTGGTAAAAAGGTTACACCAGTTTTAATTATTTTTTAAATTTGGGTAGACATCAGATGTGAGATAGCAGATTTCAGACATGGACTGAAACATTTCAACCATAAATCTTTCAACAAAAAAAGCGAAACCGAAGTCCCGCTTTAGCTATCAACAGATAACCAGCAACCATTAACCATTAAAACAAATCATTCAACAGTTTTGCCAGTCTTAGACCTCCGTAAAGAAGCTGTCTTTCCATGGTCTCATTGAATTTATACTGATAATCGTACGATAATTTTGAATCGTTTGGCGTCTGAGCATAAATTTTATTGGCAATTTTGTGAGAATCATACAGCCAGTCTTCTACAGTTCCCATTTGAATTTGCTTTACTTCATCCTTGGATTTGATGTCTAAAAGGCTGGCATACTCAGTATAGCTGTATTTTTGTGAATCTACCAGTTTCCCATCCCATACGGAGTGAAGATTGGTTTTATCTCCAAAATACGTTACATTGATTTTGTTTCCGCCAAGATCTTCTGCACGGCCTACATGTAGAGGCTGTGCCAGGTCTCCCATAATATGAATAAGGAAGATCAGCGCAATTTTTCTGTCTTTTTCAGAGGTCTTTTCGTCTTTGATCTGGCTTGACAAAGTGTTAACCTGAGTATAAAGACTAGGGCCCGCCTGCATTTTCAGCTTTTGGTCAAATGCTTTATAGTCTGTCTGTGGGTCTACATTTACATAATGCCATGATGAAGCTTCTTTCCAGACACCGGTAGTGTCTGATTTGATGAAATCCGGCCAGTTGGCCCAATAGGCAAGGCGTTCCTTCCCCATTATTTTTCTTATTTCCCTTCTTGCCTTACCCGACAGGTGATTTTCTGCAATCTCTGCAATAATGCGGTGTCCCGTCAGTCCCCATGCATAAGAATAAAGTGAAGATGAAATGAATGCTAAAATCAGAATTTTAGAATAAATACTTTTCATTATAAATAACATTTTACAAGCTGCAAAGATACGGACCGGTTTTCGAACCTGTGCCAATTATGACCAATTTCTTCGAGATTACATGTTAATAAAACTTAATCTAAATAAAAAAGGTACCTGTGTAAAATTTTCAGGCACTACTTAAAATAAGTGAAAAGATATTGTAATACTCTCCATATCAGATGATAAAATTCATTCAGCTTCAAGGGGTAAAACCTCATGGATGTAGCTGTTTACCGTATTTTTACGGAATTTGTCACAGAATATTCCTTTTACTGTCAATAAATTAGTATTTTTAGAATAAAATTATAGCCAAATTATTTTTTCAAACTTACGAGATATATTATCTTTACAAGTCATAATCACAGCAAACACTATGTATGAGAATAATATTGTAGACATGTATTACAATAAACTGCAGACCGACTTCAAAGCTGAAGCCGTAGCGGTAAATCTTTTGAAATACCATCGTGCGGTAAGCAATATATTTATAGAGCGGATCGGGATCAACGACCGTGCTTATCTTAAGGATATCAAAAGTATTTCGAGCAGTTATTTGGGATTTGATGAAGAGGTATTCACTATAGAAACCTACAGAGAAGGGATTTATGATTATCTTCCCGAGGGGCTGTTTCATCCGCCGTCTCTGGGAGCTTCAAGAAAGAATGTAGATTCTGTGGTTCGGGAAATCCGCAAGCAGAAAAAAGTTGAAGAGGATGCCCGGAAATTTTTCCGCCCTTTTGAGCTGGAAGTGTTTTTTACCGAAATCAGCTCTCTGCTTAAAGAGTCCGAATTTGATATCTCAAGCGGTACGGACACCCTTCTGGAAACTGTAAGCGAGCTCTGGCCGCTTATCAAAATGCTTGACAAGCAGAATGCTTATATTTTCATCTATATTTTGCCTTTTTTTCATCAGATCAGAGGGGACAAAAGATGGTTTGAAAGGTGCATGACAGCCTTTCTTCAGGTGCCGGTAGAAGTTACCTTTGCACCGAATATTATTGACAGGATAGAAAGGAATGACGATTCAATGTTGTTGGGAAATTCAAAATTAGGGGTTACCTATATTCCCAGCGGAAAGCATATGGACGGGCAAAGAAACTGGGTCGTAAATATTGGCCCGATTCCTTATACGGAAATGAAAAAGTATATTTCCGGAAGTCCTTTCAGAAATATTCTGCAGGCCTTATATGATTATTTTCTTCCGGTGACGGTAGACGTAGAAGAAAATTTTATTACAGAGAAAGAAGAATATTCATTCAGTCTGGAAGATGATGAAAGAAATGCCAGCCGGCTTGGATACTCTACATTCCTCTAAAATAATTTATTATATTTACAGCTACCAACAAAGTATAAATTTGAAAAAAAACTAATGGAAATTTCTTCAGTAAAAGGTATTTTTTTAAGGTATATTTTAATGCCTTTAATCGCAGTGATCATGATGTTTATTCTGGGGATTATCAGAAGAAACAAACCTGCAATAAAAATTAAAGTAATTATTATATACGTTCTTCTTTGCAGTTTATGTCTGGCTTTACCGGGAATCTTTGGTTTTTCAAAAAACCTTTTTAACCCTTACTGGTATCTTATTGCACAGGTGATTTATCTTATTTTTGGTATTATTCATGTGAATCTCCTGCACAGGTATTTCAGAAAGCATATCGATTCTGTAGGAATGAGCATCTTGTTTGAATCTATTTTGTCATTAACGTGTATTGCTTTCGGAGGATATTTATTTACCCTGATCTTTAACTGGATCAGCAAAGGACAAGGATACGCGGTAATGGCTGCTACAAGCATGGTGATCTTTCTTGTTCCGATGGTTTTTTATTACTGTTACGTTCAGTTCATCAGCATTCCTTTTGATATCTACAAAACATGGAGATATTCTCCGGACCAGAAGCTGCCGGATTTTGAAGGGGTAGATTTTGACCGGTTGATGGTATTAAACGTAGAATTGAGCAAGAACCTTGAAGATGCCAACAGATTCAGGATCAAAGCAAAGACACTTCCGACAGGGGTTACTTTCGGAGACTGGTTTTACAGGGTAGTCGACGATTACAACCATAAAAACCCAAACTCTATCATTCACCTTTCGGATGCAGAAAAAGAACCTTATTACTGGATTTTTTACACCAAAAAATCATTTTTCAGTTTTAGAAAATATATTGATTTCGACCAGGATATCTCTTCAAACAGCATTTCAGAGAATGAAGTGGTGATCTGCAAAAGGGTTATTCAGCATGAGGAAGAAGGAGTATTGAAAAAATCATAATCACAGAAAATTTAAAAAGTATTAAATATGATACAACCTATTAAGCATTTTGCGATCAATTGGGTAGATGGGATGAAAGTATCCCAGAGACACCTTAATGATCAGGATAATTTTTTAATTGACACGATCAGAGATTCCAGCTCATTGGGGATCACTATATATAATTACGGGCTTTTGCCTATTTCCAACGAGTTTAAGGACAAAACAATCTTTGATGTTCATAATACCGCTACGAATGATGTACAGCTGGTCATCAAAAGATGCAGCGCCATTACCATGGCCGGTTACCGTATAGATCTTACGGACCGGAGAGTAAGCGTGAAATCTCTTGCAAGATCTATGAACGAAGAGCAGGCAGACGGTGAATATTATATACTGATCTCTGTAAACCCTTTTGATAAAGTACCTTTTGGGGATATAGATCCTGAAGAAATTCCGCCTCGTCATCCTAATGCACAACCTAACCACCATATTGAACTTCTTCCTGTCACTTCGCTGAACAGCAGCTATTCCGGAGGAAACTATCTTATTATCGGGAAAGTAGATTTAAGAGCCAATATAGCGCAGGTAGATACCAACTTTATCCCTCCCTGTACATCTATCCAGAGTCATCCCGCTTTACTGGATTACTACAGCAGCTATGCAAAATCTATTGGAAACCTGCAGCAGTACGCATTCAAGATCATACAGAAAGCGTCTCATAAAAACCAGAATACGGCATTGGCACAGAATGTTAAATTTTTGTGTACTACCATGGTAAATACGTTCGGGGATATGTATTTCCAGTTCAGAAATATTATTCCATGGCAGCCGCCGGTATTTTTAATCGAGTCATTTGCCAAACTTGCTCTGCACCTTTATAATTCCACCCAGCTTCTGGTACCTGCAGAACTGGAAGAAATGCTGAATTACAGTCTGGAATGGAGTGAAATTGCTCCTCACACATTACTCAACCAGCTCTCTATTGTAGCGGAAACCAATTATGATCATCATAACTGTGGAGAACCCTTATTGTATATCCAACAGATGTTACGCAGCTTGGAAATCATTTTCTCTAAACTAAGCGAACTTGACTATATTGGTCAGAGAAAAGAAAATATTATTGTTAACGAACAGGAAGTGTCCTCAAATGCCAATCCGAAAAGAGGCTGGAGTGTTTTAGATTAATAAGACAAATAAAATATAAAATCCCGGACTTAAATTTCGGGATTTTTTATGCATTAAAATAATTCCAAAATGGATAATATAGACTTAAATGCCATCAGACAGGAGACATCCGGCTGTATGGATAAAATATTTTTGAACAGTGCAGGAGGATCGTTGATGCCAAAGATCGTTGCTGAAACAATGACAGACTATATTCTTTTGGAACAGCAGCATGGTGCTTATGAATCTGTTGCCAAAAAATCGGAACAGCTCAATCGGTTTTACGTTGAAGCAGCTAAACTAATTAATACTCAACCGGATAATATTGCTTTTACAGTAAGTTCTACCGATGCTTATGCAAAGGCTTTATCCAGTATTGAATTCAGAGATGGGGATGTTATTATTACGACCAATGATGATTATGTCTCGAATCAGATGGCTTTCTTTTCACTGCAGAAAAAGAGAGGAGTGAAGCTGATCAGAGTTAAAAATCTTCCTGATCATGAATTAGACCTGGAAGACCTTGAAAATCTGATCAGAAAATATAATCCGAAACTTGTAGCGGTGACCCATATTCCGACAAATTCAGGACTGATTCAGAATGTAGAAGGAGTGGGAAAAATCTGCCGACAATATGATGTTTTGTACCTTGTTGATGCCTGCCAGTCTGTGGGGCAGATTGTTGTAGATGTTAAAAAGATAGGCTGTGATCTCCTGACCGCTACAGGCAGGAAATTTTTACGCGGGCCCAGGGGAACAGGATTTTTATATGTATCAGATAAGGTTCTGGCAAAAAATATGGCACCGGTATTTCTGGACATGAATGGGGCACAGTGGACAGATTTTGATGATTACACTCTGCTTAAAACGGCAAAAAGGTTTGAGCTTTGGGAAACTTCTATCAGTTCATTTTTAGGATTGACAGAAGCTTTACATTATGCCAATGGAATCGGAATGCAGAATATTGAGAGTTATAATAAAAAGCTGGCAGAAACCTTAAGAACCGGATTGCTTAACAATGGCTTAAGAGTGCTGGACCAAGGCCAGAATTTAAGTAGTATTGTAACTTTTGTTGACCAGAATGGTGATATTGAAAACCTATACAGAATACTGAAAGAGAATAACGTATACTTTTCGGTAAGCAATAAAAGTAATGCTCTGATTGATTTTACCATGAAAGATCTCGACAGGGCCATTCGGCTGTCGCCGCATTATTTCAACACTTCGGAGGAAATCGAGGAAGTTGTGGAAATGTTGAAGTAACAGGTTCTGGTGGCTTCGGAGCCGCCGTTATTTCTTCACCAATATTATTTCAGTAGCTTTTCTGCTGAGAACTTCTTTGGTGTTTCCGATTTCGATGGTCATGGATTTGTCGAATTCTTCAATCTTAATGACTTTGATCTTGGTATTCAGCAGCAATTTTCTTTCATTCAGGTAACTTAAGAAACCGTCATCTGAAAGAGTAACTGAAGCAAATGTAACTGTTTCTCCAACTGTACATGCACTAAGCTTTTGCAGGTCCTGCGCAATGATGTTGCCGTCTTTATCAGGAATGGGCTCTCCGTGCGGGTCGAATTTAGGATGATCGAGAATTTCATCCATTTTATCGAAAAATATCTGTGAATGAACGTGTTCCAGCTGTTCTGCAATTTCATGGACATTTTCCCAGCCAAAGTTCATCTTTTTTACCAGAAACATTTCAGTAAGCCTGTGCTTACGAACTACCAGTGCGGCTTCACGCTTTCCGGTTTCTGTAACTAACAGAGGTTTGTAGGTTTCATAAATGACCCATTTCTTTTCGGCAAACTTCTTCATCATATTGTTGACGCTCGGCATTTTTACGTTCAGAAATTTGCTGAGCTCATTGATCGTCACTTTCCCTTCATTGTCAACTAAATGAAACAAAGCCTTCAGATAATTTTCTTCTGTTAATGTTGTTCTCAAAATGTTAGATGATTTTCATTACAAATCTAACAAAATATTATGTAAAATGAACCCTTGTTAGTTTAACTTTTTTTAATTTTACTCTATGAAATTTTCTTTTAAAAACGATTATTCAGAAGGATGCCACCCGAATATTCTACAGGCACTTTTAGACTCTAATTTTGATCAACAGGCCGGATACGGCGAAGATGAATATTCTCTGCAGGCAAAAAAACTGATCAAAGAAAAAATAAAAAGTCCGGATTCTGAAGTTTTTCTGGTTTCCGGGGGTACACAGGCTAACCTTATTGTAATTTCAGCTATTTTAAGGCCATATCAATGTGTGATATCTGCAGCACCGGGACACATTCTGAATAATGAAACGGGAGCTATTGAAGCTACAGGACACAAAGTTTTAAGCATTGAAACTGCAGACGGAAAACTTAGACCGGAAGATATTATTCCTGTTCTGGAAAATCACAGCAATATTCCTCACCAGGTAATGCCGAAGCTGGTTTATATATCGAATTCTACAGAGCTGGGAACGATTTATCTGGCTGAAGAGCTGGAAGAACTTTCACATTTCTGCAGGGAAAAAGGATTGTATCTGTTTATGGACGGGGCAAGGCTCGGACATGGATTAACTTCTGAAATCAGTGATCTTACGCTGGGAAAAGTAGCGGAACTAACCGATGTTTTTTATCTGGGCGGAACAAAAAACGGAGCATTGATAGGAGAGGCCATCGTGATCAATAATAAGGATCTGCAGCAGGATTTTGCCTTTAATATCAAACAAAAAGGAGCCTTATTGGCTAAAGGCCGTCTCCTCGGTATACAGTTTATGGAGCTGATGAAGGATGACCTGTATTTTGATCTGGCTAAACATGCCAATATCCAGGCTATGAAAATCAAGAATGCTATGAAAGAAAGGGGAGTGCAATTTCTGTCCGATACCTATACCAACCAGATTTTTCCCATCATAAGCAATGAGCTTATTGAAACTCTTTCAGAATATTTTGAATTTTATGTCTGGAAGAAAATTGATGAAAAATCTTCTGCCATTCGCCTTATAACTTCATGGAATACGGGAGATGAGCCGGTAGAGCATTTTATAGAGATTATTGAGAGAGAACTCTAACAGAAAGTAATAAAAAGGTGGCTTCGAGATCCTCAGCCACCTTTTTAAGTTATTTTAAAGCTTTTGCAACTACTTTACAGTCGGTGGGCTCCAGTTTTTGTCCGTCTTTATAGCTGATCTTTTTCTCATCAGCATATTTGGACTGTCCGTCTTCTTCTTTATGTTCCCCGATTCCTTCCGTTAAGACATTATCTTTTTGAATGAAATAAATATCTCTTTTGCTTTTCGTTCCTTCGGATTGGAATTCATACGTCAGTTTAAGAGTATCACCGGATTTAAAACCTGTAATATCTCCTTTAGAACTGTCTTTTTCACTGTTTTTATAAGCTAATTTTCCGGTAATGGTTCCCAGGTTATCATCAATAGATGCAAAAACGCTGTCTTTTCCGGTAACGCCTAAATAGCAGAATGATTTTGGACCTAATGTGTCTACCACAGGTTCTGCTGCAGCTGTTGTGTCGCTTTCTACTTTCGGAGCAGGAGTTTCCGTTTTCTTGTTACAGTTCATTAGAAAAACGGATAACGAGCCCAGTAAGATTAATTTTTTCATATCCAAAGTTGTTAAATTCAAATTTCTGTGTACTAAATTAACAATAGTATTTCAATATGAAAGAAAATTAGATGTAAATAAGTGTTTATTTAAAGATCATTTTAAGAACAATTTATATGTATATAGATTTGTCTCCAGCAGTTTTCTTGGATAAGGCAGATTTTTTAAAGCACTGTTGGAATTTTTTGTCTCTCGCTGATTAAGCAGATGTTTGCGTATAAATAATTCATTAAGTTTAATTACATTAAAAAAATTATATTAAAAATCTGCTCAATCAGTTCGATCTGCGAGAGTTTAAACTGATTTAGAGAAGAATTTAGAAGACATGTAACATAGAATATTAAACTTTCAACATTCCTCTAAAGCCTCTTGCTGCATAATAAGAATCCGCGCCATTGTGATACATAAAAACTGTATTGTAACGGCGGTCACAGAAAACAGCACCTCCAAGTTCCCTGATGTGGGCGGGCGTTTTTATCCAGCTTGAAGTTTTCAGGTCAAACTTCCCGAGTTCCTGAAGATGGCGGTATTGTTCTTCTGTTAATATTTCAACACCCATTTCTGCAGCTGTATCGATAGCGTTGCTTTCAGGTTTGTTGGCTTTACGGGAGTTCCACGCCTGATAATCGTAGCAAAGGCTTCTGCGTTTCGGACTTTCCTGGGAGCAGTCGAAGAAGATGTATTCGTCTGTTTTTTTATCATAGTCTACTACATCCGGTTCGCCTTCGGTTGCTTCCATTTCGTGCAGTGACCAGAGTTTTTCGGGATTTTTTTCCAGTTTTGCCTGGATTTTTTCCCAATCTAAGCCTTTGTGGCGGTTCATATTTTTTTCAAAACGGTTTTTCAGGGTTTTTAAAAGCTCTGTGCTTTGCTCCGCTGACAGTTTCTTTTTACTCATATCAATTATTGTTAACTGGTTTGATTCTTTAAAATTAAAGTTTTTGCAGGTACATTTTAATGGTTAACCATGGAAATTTTCCTGTCAGTAGGCCTGAAGTACCATGAAATAATTACTAAAATCAATAATAACAAAGCTGGAAAAGTTCTTCCAAAATTATCTTCAACAATGATATGCGATATCACTGCGCCGGACATAACAAAGAAGAATCCTGCATAGGCCCATTCTTTCAGTAACGGAAATCTTGGAATGAGAACAGCGATAACGCCAAGGATTTTCCAGACTCCGATGATGGTCATCAGGTAAGCCGGATAGCCGAGATTGGTAAAATTGGCAAGTTCGTCTTTATTTTTCATAAGCTGTACAATGGCTGTGGATACCATTCCCAGCGCCATCCATAAGGTGAAAATCCAGTAGATGATTTTGTTTCTTTTTTGAGATTTGTTCTGTGTTTCCATATGGTAAAGTTTTTAGTGTTAGTCGTTTAATCCTTTTCCTTCAAAAATTTCCGGAATGCATTTATCGATGCGGGCTTCCCGTGTTTTGGACTGTTTGGCGGATGAGAAGTGGAGCAGGTAAGCTCTTTGCCTACCGGGAGTTAATGCTTCAAAAGCTTCTTTCAGTGCCGGATCCTGATCCAGTCTGGATTGAAATTCTTCAACCATTTCAAATTCTTTTGTTTTTTTCATTTCAACTTTTGCTCCTGATTCCTCAATTTCAACGGCTTCAAACATATAAGACCGGAGAATATCTTCAAGATCATTAATCTGCTGTAAATCTGTAAAACGGATCTGTCTTGCAGCCTGAACATTTTTAGACTGCTGGATTAAAATATGATCAGGGTCTTTCATCAAAGCACCTTTAAAAAACAGGAGGGCGCAGTATTCTTTAAAACCGTGGATCAGAAATATATTTTTCCCTTCATAGGTATAGCACGGGCATCCCCATTTCAGATCTTCTGTGAGTTCTGTGCTTAGGGCAATTGCTCTTAGTTTTTCAAATGCTGTCTGCCATTGGCTGGGTTCGTTGAAGAAGAAATCTGTTTTTGGATTCATGGGTTTGGGTTTTTGGAGTTTGAGAGTTTGAGGGTGAGAGTCTAGGAGAGTTGTGGGATCAAGTTGTTTTTTATTTCTACGATTGTAGACCTGCTACCTGCAACCTATAAACTATTACCTAATAACTCCTGTAAACGGTTATGCGCCATATTGATACCCTGGGCGAATGGCATTTTCAGGTGCTGGTTTCTGAAGTCTACAGATTTGTAAATGGTCTGGATGGTGAGTTTGCTGGTGCTGTCTGTAAGCTTTTCAAATTCTAAAAATTCGATCTGAACAGGGAAGGGCGTATTTTCCATCTGGAAAGTCCTTGTGATCTTTTGCTCGGGAACAAATTCATGAATGGTTCCATTGGCGCTGAAAACCACCTCTCCCTGAGGATTGGAGGTTTCGAAACGGTAGCTTCCGTGTTGTTTGTTTTCAAACTTTGTTACCTTGGTTCCCATCCATTGTTCGAAAAGTTCAGCTTCGGTATAGGCTTTGAAAAGCAGTTCTACCGGAAGATCAAATTCCCTGGTGATGAATATTTCCTGTTTGCCGTCTTCGGCGTGGATTTTTGTTTTAAGTTCCATATTGAGTTTTGGTGTTTTAGGGTTTGAGGGGTTGATGCGTGTTACGTGTTTCGGGGTTAAGAGATTCGGATTGTTTTGTGGGTGAGGATTTTGAGATTTTAAACCATATTCATTTATGATCCCGGAACCCGCACCACGAATCTCAATAACCCGTATCTCGGATCACGCATTTTTGTTCTGGTAGGCTTTCATTACACTTTCCAGCTTATTGAATTTCTCGTCCCACATTTTGCGGAAAGGTTCTATAAAATCTGCAATTTCTTTCATTTTATTGGGATTGAGGTGGTAAATAATTTCACGGCCGTTCTGCTCAGATCTCAGAAGTTCGCATTCTGTGAGGATCTGAAGATGCTTTGAAACGGTAGGTCTAGCGGTATCGAAATTGGAAGCTATGGCTCCGGCAGTCATGGATTGTGCCGCCACCAGCATCAAGATAGATCTTCTGGTAGGGTCTGCGATAGCCTGAAATACATCTCTTCTTAAATTCATTGTGTAGTTATTTGACTACAAATTTAAATGAAGTTATTTGACTACGCAAATTTTTTTGATAATAAAATATAAAAATCATCTTGTTGCAATTTACAAGAGGATAAAAAAGCATACTATTAATTATGTAAATCCTTTGCAAAGGCTTACTATAGTGAAGCTTTCTTTCCGGAAATAAGGATTGCCGGAAAATGGGTTCAGGATTGTGGTTTTGAGGCAGGGGACAGGGTAGCGGTGATTGTGTCCAGAAACCAGATTATATTGAAGAAGCATAGTTTTTGAGTAGCTTTAGTTTACCAAAAACATTTTTTTCCATTTGGCAACAGTATTTCGACTTAGTTTGAAATGATTGGCCAGTTGGATATTATTAAGCTTGTATTTTTTCTGGTACTCCAATATTTTGATAATGTCAGATTTTTGATATGAACGGTGTTTTTGATTAAAATTTTCGGTTTGTAAATCAGAGGTCCCGAATATTATTGTATTCAGCTCGATGATATTCAAGAACGATAAATTGTCCATTGTAAGCAATGTTTCGCACTCCTTTTGCTTATGCGGAAATTTTTTGGTTACAATATCAGAGTAAATATTTTTATAATTAGGATGATTTTTCATAGACAGGTATTTTATATTGAGATTCAATGATATTTTACTCAAAAGACTGGGCTAAACTATTCTGCCAGTTCTCTGGGTTTTATCAGCCATCTATAAAGTGTCGTTTTTGGAATTCCGTATTTTTTTATTACATCAATCTTGGCCATTTCACCTGTATTGATCTGTTCCAGTATGAAATGAATGATTTCTTTGGTATAGATATTTTTCCGGAACATAGGAAGATTTGTCTTTCCGGCCTTATGTTGAGCAGCCGGAGGAGCATACAGAATAAGATGCTGAGAGTAAATGCGAAAAAAATCGTATTCCAGTAATTTGCTCCATCTCATTAGAGTTTCTGTATCAAGATTTTTTTGCTGGTACATATGTTTATTTCCCATCATTTGTGTATTTTTAAAAGTAGAATGAGGGCATTCTATTATTTATATTTAATCATTTAATTCGACATTCTTTGTGCTGTCATAAACACACGTCGGATGTTATTCGCAGCATTAGTATCATTCATGTTGTCTACAGATACATACACTATTATTCGGTACCAAATTCCGTCTACAAGCAAATCTACTGTTTCGATCTCCTGGGAATCATCACTGGAGCTGGTGGCCAATACAGGAATTGAAGTACTGTTCATATTGTCTCCCCAGTTAAGATAAATTCCGTTATCGGTCTCCATATAACCTCCGGGAGCCAATAAAACATTCGAACGACGGTAGCGGTCTACACTCGATAAGGCTGCATACCACACTTTAATATTGGAAGTAGAGATATTCACTAAACGAGGATTGTAAGTAACTGCACCGGAATTTTGATTGGAACTGTTGGTAAAATTAAGATCCAGTCTTACTTTTTGTCCTAAAATAGCATCATAACTACCTCCAATATAGGTGCTCAATAATCCAATATAAGTTGCTGGTAATGTGTAAGTAAAGAACTGGTATTCTCCCGGAGCAAGTACTTTTCCAAGACCAACGGTTGCGCTACAGGTCTGTCCTCCGATTGAAAGCGGGAATGTTGTTGTATTGGGACTGGATACCGTTGGTGTTCCGGAGATGGTATAGTTTAAAGTACCGGATCCCTGCGCAAAATTGCCCTGCGGAATTGTCGCCGTAAGTCCGTTTACAGGTCCTATTGTCTGTGCAGCATATATTCCCGCATTTCCTCCTGTATAGGGAATCGACATTGTTCCTTGATAAGGAACACCCGCAGTATACGAGATCGGAAACAAGGAAGCATTTGCACAGTTCAGAGCACCTATCGTACCTGATTGTAATGAGCGTCCATCTAAAGGTCTCCACTGGGTTCCGTCCCAATATACATATCCTGCAAAGGTAAAAGTGGTTTGAGTCCCAAGATTGTATACTAATAAGCCTGTTGCAGGATTAGGAATCGTGGCAGCATCATTATATGCCGTTAAAGCGACTCTTGGGCCCAGAAATCCTTTTTTGTTTGTAGCTGCAAGCTGGCTTACATTCAGTTCCAGGATAGCAGATGCGTCAGGAGCTGTTCCGATACCTGCAGATCCTGATGCAGTTACAATAAAGTCATCAGCTAATTGAGTAGCGGTTGGAGTACCTGTGGCAGCATTATTTTTGGCGCCATCTATATTGAAAATTCCTTGTGGATTTTGGGTATTAATTCCAACCTGAGACCAGACTAAGGAAGAGATCGTCAAGGTGATTGCTGTGTATATATTTTTTTTCATTTGTTTTGATTTAAAATGGATTGAATAGCAGAATGCTATATTTTGTTATTTGTTTATGGATAAGGAAGCACGTTTTTAGTTTTTAGCCAGCATTGTGGAACATATTTTTTAAGGGCGGAGGACGGATGCTGAAGATTATAGTATGGTCGTAAGATACCCTATGAGTATTGTACTCTGATAATTCATCTTTTGAAAAAAGAAAAGAATTAATGCTGAAACGGTTCGCGTTAATCAGCTGTTTATGATGATCATTGTGTGTCGAGCAAAAGCAGGATTTGCCATCCGAAGCCAAAAGAAAGTGATTTTGGTTATTATTCCATAAAAAGTTAATGTTTATGGGTTTAGCAGGTATCTTTTTGTTCACTTTACCTGGTTCCCTATATGATTTTTGGGCAATAATCTTTACTGTCTGATGATTCGATTTCTTTTTCTTGCCAATGAAAATATTCTGTAGATTATAAACTATGGTTTTTTGAGAAATGAAAATAACTTTGCCCGTTTTTTCTTTGCCCTTAATTGGAACAGGTGATGAATCTTTTATAGTATCTTGTTGTAATTGATCTTTATTGACAACATAACTCCCTTCTGGTACAAAAATTAAAGCGGGTTTGTTTTTTTTATTACTTTTACCACATTCGGTTTGATTATGGTTATAGAGTGGAAGCATACCATAAGTACACACAGTTCCCAATGCGAGAACATGTATTAAAATATTTTTTTTTATGGTTGCGAAACTTTTCATCATTTGTATTTCGCAGCAAAATTATACGCATAAATGCAGACCGGAAACCAAAAAGGCCTTGGCCATCAATGAAAAATCACTTTAGATTGAAGGTTGATGAATACCATTATTAGTAAATAAAAAAAAGTAAACTAAAATCATGAAATACAACGTATTATGTAAGTTAATGATCATTTTTCATTGGCATTTAAACTCAAATAACACATAGCAGATGGATAATACAGTATTAAGAGAACAGGAGATCCTGAGGCTGAAAGAAGAGCTTTCCATAAGGTATAATTATCTGATGGGAGCTATTTTATTATTGTTTACATTCATTTACTTTTTCATCGTAAAAGAAACAGTGTTCGGATATTATTGTCTTGTTGGCACTATTGCTTTGCTAAGTCATGTATATTTATTAAATACTCTTTTTCCGTCACTTCCTTTAGAAAAAAGAGTGCGGGGGTACCTTATTGTTGCTCCCATTTATATTTACTTTATTATATTATATTTCTGGAAATGTTCTATTTTTCAATTTTGCTGGCTGGTTCCTGTACCGCTTGGGGCATACATTTTTCTTGGTAAAAAAGAAGGTTCTTTTTTTTCAATATATACCTTGTTTATTGCAGTTGTAGCCATTTTTACGGGTGATATTGCTCCGATTCATACCATGATAAAATCTTATGAAAATATTTTTCGGTATAATGACTTGCTTACATTTGGATTTAATATTGTAATTGTTTATTTGCTCATTTACTATAAGAATAAAATAAGGGAGCAGGAGCTTCTTTCTATTATAGAAAAAAGGAAACGGATCACACTTCCTATTACGGTAGATGAAAAAGAAATGCCCTTTGCCAAACCATTATTTGAAAAAATTGAAAATGAGATAGTTACCAACAAACATTTTACGAATCCTGAATTTAATATTTCAATGTTATCCACCATTCTGAAAATCAGCAATAACTATATTTCAAAATCAATCAGGTTGCAGGGATATTCTAACTTCAATGTCTACATCAACTCTCATAGGATTGATTACGTAAAAGATTTGATTTTAAAAAGCAATCTGGAAAAAGTAACTCTTATGTATATTTATACTGAAGCAGGGTTCACCAACCAATCCACCTTTAATAAGGCTTTTAAACAATTTGTGGGTATGACTCCAAGTGAATATATTCAAAAGCAAAATACTGGAGATAAATAATTATATTGAATGCAATCCGTCATACACCGTTTCATGAAGCTATTTCCGTTCAACTGAATAGTATTTAGGATTTTCCCAAAATGCAGAAAGTATGGGAAATACCCTTATGAACTGTTTTTTTTTAGTCAGCTACTATGCTATCTAACTGAAAAACAACATGATAAATAGCAAGGAATCTAAGTCGGTGATTTAGTCTTATCATGGAGCATGGATAAACAGTTCAGATTTTATTCTACGTATATTTTTCCACACAAAAATATTTTAAGAGATTCTCAGCGATTATATTATTGAAAAAAAATTTAAGATGAATGGCGCTGAGTTAACATAATATATGGGCATGATACTTCCGAAAATATAATCGGATAAGGAAACGATTTGCTGAAAATGGAAAAATATAGAGTCATGATAAAAATAGGATGTATAGCATTGACAGATTTTTGAATATATTAAAGATTGGATATAAATAATCCTGGCGCTTTTCTATAGAAATTTATTGATGAAATTTTTCCGGCTATGATTTTGTTTATACTTAGATTTTCATAAAGCCGAATCTTTATGTAATTTGAGAAAGGCTAAAAGGTTTGGAGAATCAGAACACGGCAATGAGGAATGTACAAGCTATAAAGAATATCAGGAAAGGAAGTTTGGAAGCAATCGTTAGCGTCTTTTTCGTTGTATTCTTTTAATATTTAAAAATCCTATAATTTATATTATGTTAAATTTATTGTTATAACATATTGATTCCTGTTAATTAATTTCTCTTACGGCTTGGATTACAATAGTCAAAAGGACAATTGAATAATATATCAAATGATTATAATTATATTATAACTGTAGATTCCTTTTCTTAAATTTGAAAAGAGAGTTTTTAAAAATGAATGCTAAAATTATAAATTTTAAGACAATTATACTTTTAATTTTTAATATTACACTACTATATTTTACAATTTCGGGCCATAAAGACTTGTATAGTAAGCAAGCCATAATGAAAAATCAGAAACCAGTAAGTGTTCAGATTCTGAACATATATGATGGAAAAGGAAGGTCTTCTTGTAAAGTAAAATTTAATAATCATATTTATAACGGTGTTGCTTTGCCTGATCTTAATCTAAAGATCGGAAGCACAAACAGTGTATATTTTTATTATGACAGAGAAAAAGATATTGTTTTCTCAGACAATTTACAAACACGTGCAATATATTTTATTACTATCCTATTTATAATATCTTTATTATTATGGGTAGTGCCTAAGAAATATTTGTAGTGTCTTTAATATAAGAAATTAGCTATATAAATACCTACAGTTTGTTTCGTTTAACAAATTCATACTGAATAATCTTCCAATTCCTAAGCTCTTCTCTTCTTAGGGAAGAAATCTGCGTAAATAGTATAAGTACATTGAGGGATATAAAAAAGCCTCCAATTTAACTGGAGACTTTGAATTTTTACTTTTTATATTGGCCTGGCGCGTAATGCTTGGCTGACTTGGCACCGGTTACTTTTTTAACCTGTCCCGGCGGAAGGCCATGATTTCCATTCGGTTTTAATCTGGGAGCACAAGAAGCTACAAATAATCCAACTAATATAGCTGCTCCAATACTTTTAATTATTTTCATCACATTTTTTTTGTAATTATATAAAAAACTGTGCCAATTTAATTTAAATAAATTTCAGTGGCGAAAATGAATTTTTATTTAGATGATTAGCTTGTTAGAAATGCAAATTTGCATGTTTACTAAGATCTTACAAAGAATTAGGAGCATAAAAAAACCGCTCTGAAAAGAGCGGTTATACTTTTACTGTGTATTATTCTAGCAGGTAGATCCGCATGAAAGCAACTGGATATGCACTACCCCGTTGATCACGCACTGTACGTTGCACAGTGTAGTGCCTACAAGCTGTCCTGTAGCATTGACTGCGCCACCAACAGTACTGCCTACACCGGTTACGACACCACCAACGATAGTGCCCACGCCGCCTACTGCTCCGCTAACTACTCCACCCAGACCGCCAATAACACCACCGATGTTATCGAAGATACCATTACCTGAAATAGTTTTTAATTCGTTTCTGTTCAATTTTTTAAAGTTTTTCATGATAATAAAATTTTTGTGATTATTACATCACTAATTTATGAATAATTATAATATGAAATAATAATTATAATAAAAAATGTTTATTAATTTATATTTAATTAACATAAAGGTTATTTAATGTATATATAATTATTTAAAAAATTTGATTATTTGCAGAATTAATGCTGATGTTACGATTGATAATTCCGGAACATCAGATTGCTAAATTTACTTTCAGATAAAGATGAATTTAATATTGAAAAAGACTTATAAACCCTGAAATTACTTAAATGGCTTAATTTTAGATTGGAAATAATTAATTATTGTTATCAAATACGTAATAAGAATAACAATCAAAATTATGACTCATGGAAAGGTTTAAAAAAATAATTTTGAAGATTCTGAAATGGACAGGAATTTCAATAGCATCAATTCTGTTTTTAATGTTTATTCTTCCTATTGTGTTTCCGGGAACCATTTCCCAGCAGGTAAAAATATTTGCCAACAAACACCTTGCAGGTAAATTGGATTATAAGAAAACACACCTTACTTTTTTCCGGCACTTCCCTTCCCTTACGGTTTCTGTGGACAACCTTGTTTTGCAGGGCTCAAAACCTTTCCAAAATGATACCTTACTTACAGCAAGAGAAGTTGCCGTGGGAATTAATCTGAAAAACCTGATCTTCAACCGTGAAGTAAAAATCGATGAGATTTATGTAACCGACGCCAATGCCAATATTTTCGTCAACACGAAAGGAGAAGCCAATTATAATGTATACGTTTCAAAACCTTCGGAAAAGCCCAAAGACAGTACAGAAACCGGAGCCTCTGTAAAGCTTGATCTTATTAAATTTAAAAACTGGAATATCAAATACAATGATCACTCTGCCAGGGTTCTCGTTGATGCCAAAGGCCTGAATTATACCGGAAAAGGAGGTTTAAGTCAGGATATTTTCGATCTTCAGACCAATCTTGATATTGATAAAGTAGATTTCAGCCTGAACAGGATCTATTACGCCAAACAGAAAACCTTACATGCAGACCTGATCACCAGAATCAATACCAATGCGCTGACTTTTGTCCTGAAAAAAAATGAACTAAGAATCAATGAGCTTCCTTTAAAATTTATTGGTTTTATCAGTATTTTGAAAGACGGATACAATATGGATATCAAGGCGGCTTCCGAAAATACTACCATCCGGGAAATGATCTCCGTCCTGCCTCCGCAATATCTGGATTGGGCAAAAGACACCAAAATTGAAGGCAACAGTGACCTTTATTTTCATATTAAGGGCAGATTCAGCGAGCAGAAAAGAATGAAGCCAAGAGCAAAAGTGCGCCTTCTGGTCAAAAACGGCTTTGTTTCGAACGGAAAAGCACCCGTTCCGATGAACAACCTTAATATGGATCTTAACATAGACCTGCCTTCACTGGATACCAACCAGCTGGGTGTAGATTTAAAAAAGCTGAGCTTTGATCTGGGTCCAAATAATAATTTCAGAGCTTATGTACACACAAAAGGCCTGAACGAAATGCAGGTCAATGCCGATATAAAAGGAGCTGTGGATCTTCAGACGCTTGATCAGGCACTGGGTTTGAAAGATATTGACATCCGTGGGCTTATGGATACCAACATCAAAGCCAATGGTCTATTCAGTCTGGATAAAAAATTATTCCCGAAAACCAACGGGTATCTTAACCTTAAAAACGGTCTGGTTAAAACGAAATATTACCCCAACCCTATACGGAATATCAATTTGATCGCCAATATTGTCAATACTGACGGTACTTTCAGGAGTTTGGGCGTTAAACTGGATCCTTTCAGCTTCGATTTTGAAGGAAACCCGGTCTTTGTGAATGCCGGTCTGCAGGACTTTGAAGATCTCTTGTATAAAGTCCGGGCAAAAGGAGTTTTAAATGTAGGGAGAATTTATAAAGTCTTTGCCAAAAAAGGATTCGATATCAGCGGATTGATTATGGCAGATCTATCCTTAAACGGCAGACAGAGTTATGCGACTACCGGGCAGTATAGCAAGCTCGATAACAAAGGAACCCTGATCTTAAAAAACATCAAAGCCACTACAGAATACCTTCCGAAATCATTTTTTATCCGGGAAGGAAACTTCAGGTTTGAAAACGAAAAAATGTGGTTCAGAAAATTCCTGGCCACCTATGGAAAATCTGATTTTGCCTTGAATGGCTACCTCCTGAATACCATCAACTATTTCATTGAAAGAAAAGGAACCCTTCACGGAAAATTCGGGCTGAGCTCCAATTATATTCTGATTGACGAATTTATGGCTCTTAAAAACGGTGATAATACAGACAAATCCATTGAAGTGGAATATGCAAAAGTGGAAAATCCGAAAAGCAGCGGAGTTGTCATTGTTCCTAAAAACCTTGATGTTTCCCTGGAAGCCAACGCAAAAAAAGTTGAATTCAAAGGACTAACACTAAATCATCTTAAAGGAAACGCCTCTGTGAATACAGGTCAGGTATATCTTAAGAACACGTCATTTGACATTATCGGAAGCCGTATGAATATAGAGGCCCGTTATCAGGATGAATCTCCCCTGACGGCTAATTATGATATTGCCCTAAAAGTTCAGGATTTTGATGTACAGCGGGCTTATAAAGAAATTGATATGGTCCGTGAAATGGTAACTGCAGCAAAGAATGTGAAAGGAATCGTCTCGCTTGATTATAAGCTGAAAGGTGATTTTAATAAGAATATGAGCCCTATTTATCCGTCTCTGGAAGGTGGTGGAATTGTTAACCTCCGTGATGTGGAAGTAAAGAATTTAAAAATGCTTTCTGCCGTAGGAGATAATATCGGGACCAAAGCATTCGATAATCCGGATATGAAAGGCGTAAATATTGAGACCCACATCAAGAACAACCTGATCCATATTGATAAATTTACCTTTAAAGTATCTGTTTTAAGGCCTTCTATAAGCGGAACGACAAGTTTCAACGGATTACTGGACTTAAGGGTAAGGGTCGGACTACCTCCGGGCGGATGGATCGGATTTCCTATTGTAGTAACCGGAACCCATGCCAAGCCAAAGATTAAAATTTTCAGTAAAACCGGACAAGGAATCATTGATGCTTTATACAATAAAAAATCCAATAAAGTGATCCGTGAAGAAAGACGTGCCGAAAAGAAAACAAGACGCCAGCAGCGTAAAGAAAAGGAAGCTCAGGAACAGAAAGCCAGAAATGCAGAAAACCGCATCAATAAAGAGCTTAAGGAGAAGTGATTAGATAAAATGCCAGGTTTTATCTCATAAATCAGAGGTTTTTCTTCGTCAGAATTTGTATTTTTGTTGATATATTTTGTATCAATGTCTGTTTTTTCAAATAATCTTCGCTTCTTAAGAGATAAAAGAAGCCTCTCCCAGCAATCTGTAGCCAACGAACTTGCCATTTCCCGGGTACGGTATTCTAAATATGAAAACGGAGTGTCTGAACCGCCTATCGGGCTGCTTGTAAAAATAGCCAAATACTTCCATGTAAGTATTGATCTGCTGGTTTCTGTAGATATCTGCAAATATCCTGTAGAAGACATGCTGAAGCTTCCGGATAACAGGATCGTTCTTCCGGTAGCCGTGGATGACCTGGGAAATGACACTATAGAAATCATTCCACAGAAAGCATCAATGGGATATCTTGAAGGATATAGTGATGTTGGATATATAGAAAGCCTTCAGAGAATTGCCTTACCCTTCCTGACTAACGGTAAATACAGGGCATTCCCCGCAGACGGGGATTCTATGCCACCTTTTAGAAACGGTTCCTATATCGTGGGAAAATATGTAGAGGGAATTGATGAGCTTAAGCCCGGAAAAACTTACGTTTTCATTACTTTAAATGACGGAATTACTTATAAGCGTTTTAAAGAAAGAAAAGGAAACAGCATCTGTGTAAGTGCAGACAATTCATTTTACGAATCTTACGAAATTCCTTTTGAAGAAATTGTCGAGATCTGGCAATATGCATCGGGGATTTTCCCGGAAGATTTTGAGCCCGGAGATTATGATAATTATAATTTTAAAGAAATGTTCCGTGAACTGAAACAGGATATAAAGCAGCTTGATAAAAAATTGTCCGGCCGCCGTAAATCTTAAGGGTATAATGTAAAGGTATGGATCAGCTAAGTTTATTTAACGCAGACGAATACTTCCGGTTTCCGGAAGAACTGCTTGAATATACACCGCAGTTCCTGCCCGGAGACAAGGCTTCTGAACTTGAAGAACTCCTTTTTCATACCGTTCCGTGGAAGCAGAGAACCCAGAAAATGTATGATAAAACAGTACTGACACCCCGGCTGACAGCATGGTATGGTGATGAAGCCAAAACATACAGGCTTGGCGGAAACTCCTTCAATGTCAATCCGTGGCTGCCGGAATTGTTTGCTTTGAAACAGCAGATAGAAAAATCATCCGGTTATCAGTTTAATTCCGTATTGCTGAATTTATACCGTGACGGAAATGATTCTGTAGCCTGGCACCGCGATAAGGAAAGTGAACTCGGAAATCGTCCTGTAATTGCTTCCATAAGCCTTGGACAGGTAAGGAATTTTGATTTCCGGAAAGCAGATCAGCATCAGAACAGGTACAGTCTGGCACTTCAGCATGGTTCATTGCTGATTATGAAAGGAGATTTGCAGGAACATTGGGAACACCGCATTGCCAAATCTGCGAAAACAATGAAACCACGGATCAATCTTACCTTCCGGATGGTTCATGAAATATAAAATGTTTTACTTTTCCAGCTGAATCCATACAGGGGCATGGTCGCTGCTTTTCATCCATCCGCGGACATGTTTGTCAACCCCTCCCGATTTCAAACCTGCATGCAGGTACGGGCTTAAAAGAATATGGTCCAGTCTTATCCCTGCATTCCGGTCATAGGCTTTATACAGGTAATCCCAAAAGGTATAGATCGTTTCATCAGGATATAAGGTCCGGATAGAATCAAGCCAGCCTTTACTTAATAAATCCTTGTACGCTTTTCTCACTTCTGTCCTGAATAATGCATCATTTTCCCAACGTTCAGGCTTATAGACGTCTCTGGCTTCAGGAATAATATTGAAATCCCCGATAATTATAGCAGGCAGTTCCATTTTAATAAGCTCATTGGTGCGTTTTTTCAAACGCTTGATCCAGTCCAGTTTATAATCAAATTTAGGCCCCGGATAAGGATTTCCGTTGGGAAGATAAAGACAGCATATCACCATCTGATCAATAATAGCTTCTAAATAACGGCTCTGGACATCCTCCGGATCTCCGGGTAAACTTCTTTGAACTTCCGTAATTTCCAAACCTTTGGCAAGAATAGCCACTCCGTTCCAGCTTTTCTGTCCGTGCCATATCGCTTCATATCCTGCTGCATTGATTTCTTTTAAAGGAAAACGTTCCTGGGGAGCCTTTAATTCCTGGAGGCAGACAATATCCGGTTGTGCTTCCTTCAGCCATTGCAGCAAAACCGGTAACCGTCCGTTGATTCCGTTCACATTATAGGTTGCTATTTTCATATTGAATTGATTTAAATAAAGGGCTGTATTGTAATTCCCATAAGGCAATAACTATTCCATCATACTGATCATCAATAGAATATTATGAAAGTAAAAGGTATATTTTCAAATTAAAATTAATTTCAGATTTATATTGGCATAATTTATTCATTATGCTAAAAATAAAACCTTATCCCATGTTAAATAGAAATTTTACAAAAGCGGAATTCGTATTGAATAATGAAAATCAGTATCAGTTAGAATTTACCATTCAGGAAATCGGTCAGGGATCGAATCTCACCGTTGAAAGGAAAAAAGAAAACGGCGAATATGAAACCGTTCAGGCCATGATTACCAGACTGAATGATCAAATTTTTATAAAATGGAGCGAACCCTTCGACGGCAGACTAATTTTTGAAAAATAAATATCTTATGAAATACACCGAAGCATTAGAATACAAAAAAGAAGCTGTAAAAAAAGCGGATGAATCCGTTATCCAGAATTATCATATCATTATTACACCGGCTGATACCGGGGAAAGTGCAAAATACATCGAGGATTTTTCGAAGAATCCTGATGATTTTAATGACAGCAGCTGTAAAAAATACAGCTCAAATGATGAGTATGAAGTGGTAAGTTTCAGAAAAGAACAGGAAGATTAAAGGCTCTCCCGCTCTTTACCGGATATTCATTTTCTTCGTGGAAAACTATACATCGGATATCTGAATATTACTCCCCCTGCTACCACACCAATACCCGAAATTACAGGCTGGTCCTATAATTGCAGCTACCAGAGGATAAAAATCAACACTAAATTATATTATTATGGAAACTAAAAAAACAGCAAGGAAAACAACGTCGAAAACTGTGGTAAAAAAAACAGCAAAAACTCCTGCCAAAAAAGATGCAGCCAAACAATTGAAAGATTTGTTTGAAGATTCACTGAAAGACATCTATTGGGCAGAAAAAGCTCTTGTAAAAGCTCTTCCTAAGATGTATAAAAATGCGACGGACAAAAAGCTGAAAACGGCTATTGAACAACATCTGAATGAAACGGAAATTCATGTAAAAAGACTTGAAGAATGCTTCGCTTCTCTCGGAAAGAAAGCCCAGGCTAAAAAATGTGATGCCATGCAGGGACTGCTGGATGAAGGAAAAAGCATCATGGAAGAAACAGAAGCCGGACCCGTAAGAGATTCCGGGATTATTGCAGCAGCCCAAAAAGTAGAGCATTATGAAATTGCCACTTATGGCTCACTTGCCGCCTATGCCAAAGTTCTTAAAGAAAAAGACTGCTTAAAAAACCTTCTGGCTACTCTTAATGAAGAAAAAAAATGTGATCAGCTGTTAACTAAAATTGCTGATACTGCTATTAACAGTAAGGCTAAATAAAAATTACAGCAATACATAAAAAGCCCTGTCAAAGGGCTTTTTTAATGCATATATTTCTAAATGCCGACGCTGCTTTATTGCTTTTATAAAAAGCAGATGTTTACCTTTGCAGTAACTAAGTCTGATCAAAAAAATGAAATTAAAGCTTCCCCTTTCCTATTACCACAATCAGGATGTTATTTTTCTGGCTAAAGATCTTTTGGGAAAAGTACTTTTTACCGAAATTAACGGGGATGTTACGGCAGGCATCATCGTGGAAACCGAAGCCTATTTCGGGGTGATGGATAAAGCTTCCCATGCTTACGGCGGCCGACGTACCAGCCGCACAGAAACATTATACCATCCCGGTGGTGTTTCATATGTTTACTTATGTTACGGGATTCATCATCTTTTTAATATTGTAAGCTCTGTTGAAGACGAACCGCATGCTGTATTGGTAAGGGCTGTAGAACCGTTAATCGGAACCGATATTATGGAGCTGAGACGCAATATGCCTGCTTCCAAACCTGCTATTTCATCAGGGCCGGGCTCAGCAGCTAAGGCTTTAGGTATCGACCGTTCTTTCAATAAAAAAGACCTTACTGAAAATGAAATCTGGATTGAAGACCACGGCATCAGATACTCTCCTGATACCATCGTAGCCGGTCCGAGAATCGGAGTTGCTTATGCCCAGGAAGATGCCCTGCTGCCATGGCGTTTTTATGTAAAAGGAAATAAGTATGTCAGCAAACCGAGATCCTGATCACTTTTGTTTTTGATTCATTTAAAGTTTGCTTATTTAAATCTGTCCCGCTTTCAGCATCAGATAATGCAGATCCGTATTTTTAATAAAGGGCGGTAAAAGCTCTTTTCCAGGTCCGTACACTGCAACTTCCACATAATCTCCTGAATGGTCCATACTGATCCAGCCGACAGAATTATGTTTTTTCTGGATTTCCGAATAGACCTTGAAAGGAAGTTTTTTATAATTGTAAATTCCCGTTTCCTGCTTCTCAAGCCCTGAATAAAAGCTGAGCAAATGTTTCGCTTCGTCATCGGCAAGACTTATTTTGTTGGTTTCATAGATCCAGTCTTTCATCTGCTGAAGGTTAAAATCTGAATGAATAGAATTCAGGATATATTCGTTCGTGAACTTATAATTGGAAATGCTGTTAAAATTCCTGGTAGCATCGGACCCGTAAATTGTTCCCGGATTGGCATTGCCGTGATCTGTAGTAATGATTACCAGTGTGTTCTGATCTTTTTCTGCAAAATCGATTACCGTTTTTACTGCTTCGTCAAAAGCAAGCTGGTCATGAATTAAAGCCGAAATATCGTTGGCATGCGCTGCCCAGTCCACTTTCCCGCCTTCAATCTGTAAAACAAAGCCTTCTTTATGATCTTTCATCTGGTCTATTGCGGTTTGTGCCATCTCAGCAAGGGACGGGGTGTGCTGCAGCTCAGAAATATTTTTTCTGTCGATGGAATACGGTAAGGCCCCGGAATTGAATATTCCCAGAACTTTCTTACCCTTTTCCGCTTTCTTAAGATCAGATCTGTTTTTAAGAATCTGATAGCCTTTCTGCTGGTATAAACTATAAATATCCTTTTTATCTTCTCTTTTTAAAGGATTAAAAAACTCATCCCCGCCGCCCATCATCACATCAAAACCTATTTCAGCATACATTTCTGCGATTTCATTCTCTGCATTCCTGCTGTCGGAATTTACGCAGAAACCCGCAGGAGTGGCATGAGTAATCGTTACAGTTGTTACACAGCCCGTTTTTTTTCCTGCTTTTTTGAATTTTTGCCAGATCGGGACATGCTTTTCCCCATTAGCTCCTATATTAAGGACACCATTCTTTACCCGGTATCCTCCCCCGAAAGACGAACTGGCTGCTGCAGAATCTGTAACAATGGAACTTGCGGAAGCAGTATCCATCAATGCCCGGGAAACTTTATTTTCAAGATACAGATTCATCCAGTTTCCGTTCTTCCCCAGAATAGTCTGGGAATACAAGTTGGCCATGGCCAAAGTTCCGGAACTCATTCCGTCACTGATCATAAAAATAATGTTTTTTGCCTTCTTTTTTGGATCAGGAATTTCTTTTGTTCCGTTGGCAAAAAAGTCAACCGGGTTTAAAGTAAACAGGCCGGACAGCATTGCTGAGCCTTTTAAAAACTTACGTCTGTTCATCTTGGTAAAATTTCGTTTGGCAAGTTAAAAGGTAATTTTAATTAAAGAAACAATGTTGCATTAATTAATTGTGAATTTTCAAAACATTTCATCCGCTAATATTTGCTGGAATTATTAGTGCTTATGATTCTTAAAATTAATGATATGACCTGTAATTAATCCTGCTGCTCCTGCATAAATTAATGGAATATGAACTTCAAAAATCAGGTCTGCCAGCACGGAAACAGCAATCAGAGTGATGGAAATCCAGAACAGGAATTTCAGCCGGTTCCAGGGCATATTTTTCGTAATTCTGTACACCACTACAGCACCAATAAGTAAGAAAGGTAAGATCAATAAACGGATTGTGGGAAATTCCCAAAGGCATGATCATCAGGAGCGGAAAAGCAATACAGTGAATAAGACACAGAACTGCTGCGGAAATTCCTACAGCATCAAGAATTTTTGATTTCATAAAAGATCGGGATTTAAATTTCTTATTGTAACTTTGTTGCAAAAGTATTGATAAAATTTTAATTAACGAAACTTTGTTGCATTAAAAAATGAAACAGATCAGAAATACCCAGGCCAAAACTGAAATTTTAAACGTTATAAATCACTCTGACGTAGCCCTCTCCCAACCTGATATTCAGAAAAAACTGGGCGACCTTTGCAATAGAGTGACCATCTACAGAGTTTTGGAAAGACTTGAAAATGAGGGACTCATTCATAAAATTGTGAATATAGACGGCGTTGTGAATTTCGCCAGATGCAGCGGAAAATGCAGTACAGAAAAACATGCTCATAATCATGTTCACTTTAACTGTAAAGAGTGCCATTCCGTAACATGCATTGAAAACGCGGTTCCTGATATCAGCCTGCCTCCCGGCTTCACAGCACAGGAATACAATTTTATAGTGAGCGGAATATGCCCAAAATGTTCCGGAGCTTAAGACTTTAATATAGGTTTGCTTTCCGGAAACCTAAAATCTTCATCATCAGTCTTCCTGTACCATGAAGTAGATTAATGTTTGGTAAAGCAAATAAAAGTACTATTTTTATTTTCAGAAAAGAAAACACCAATTATGCCGACTGAAGCTTCCCACAAGCTGATTCCGATGACAGACTTTGTTATTGAGTATTACTCTAACGAAGGATATGCCGACCTTCAGACTTTGCGTCTGATGAAAAACTATGCCAATCTTCTAAGAAAACCTTTGACTCTTGGAATGTTTGTTCCTGTAGATCCACAGGGAAATGTATTGAAAGAGCCTAAAAATTACACTTCCTGGAAATCATTGGATCATAATACCGTAAAAAGAAATGATGCAGCCGGATTTGAGGAATATGTCGAATACCAGAAAGCCGAACGTAACTGCCTGTTTGAAGGCTTTACCATTGCTTACAACGGATATTCTGTGGTAAGGATCGTAGCTTCCTATGATCAGAGCATTGAAATCTCTTTTAATAAAAACGACCTGCTCTCAACAGCTTTTGCAGACATTGAGGCATTGACTGTTTTCGATGATATTTATCTTACGACAAATGCTTTAAAATCTATTGGGATCAAAAAGTAAATTTTACTCCTGCTTAACCAGTAATTCTTCCAATTCTGTGATGAAGGCAGCCTGCGCCGGATTGATTCTTTTCTGAGCTTCTTCCGATTCGAACCATTTCCACTGGTCTACCTCAGGAATTTCGATCATTTTGGAAGATCTTGGAGGCCATTCTATCTGTAATGTATTGCTGTAAAGCCCGGATGTTTCAATATCACTTTCCAGAGCCCAGGCATAAACAGTTTTGCCGCCTTTCTGCTTAATCGGCGTAAGAGCTGTAAACTTGCCTTTTATTGTTTGTCCGGTTTCCTCCTTAAACTCAGTTACAGCCCGGTCCAGAGGGTTCTCATCTGGCTGCACCTCTCCTTTCGGAACAGACCATGCGCCTGTATCCTTATTTTTCCAGAAAGGTCCGCCCGGATGAACCAGAAAGTAATACAGTTTATTTTTCTGTTTTTTATACAATAAAATGCCGGCACTTGTTTTCATAACTTTAAGATAAGGTTTTAAGAATAATAAACGGTCATGCAGTTAGCTATTTTTCCTGAATACTGATGGCGGCATGTTTTTATAGCTCCGGAAGATCTTATTAAAATGGCTGGCATCATTAAATCCAAGCTGATCTGCAATTTCATTGATATGATAACTACTCTGCTTCAACAGCTTTTCAGCAGCCTTTATTTTCTGATGCATCACGTGCTGCTGTATGGAAAATCCGGTCTGTTTTTTAATGTAAATGCTGATATAATTCCGGGAAAGCGTGAATTCTTTTGCCAGGTTTTCGAGCTTCATTTTATCAGCATCCATTGCATTCACATTAATGTAATAAAGGATTTTTTCTGCCTGGCTGGTCCCTTTCGATACCCGCTCCTTTCCTCCGCTGTTCATTGTATTTCTGATCAGAATGGTGATCATTGCAGAGAAAAGGTCTGCTGAAGCTTCTTTGCTGTAGATACTTTTATTATTGAATTCATAAAGAAGGATTCCGGCAAGCTGCAACATATGTTCCCTGTCTGCCTTGTTCCTGATGGCCGATTCATAAACAAAAGAGCTGTCTTCCATCATCAGACGGATGACTTTATTCAGTTCACTTTTTTTATCAGTATGAAGGCTTTCCCAGATATAATTTTCTGTAAATTTTATATAAATGAACCTGGTTTTTCTTTGGATAGAAAATTCATGCGCATCGCTGGGTCTCAGCAGAAAAACATCCCCTTTCTGATAGGTAAATGTAATTCCGTTCAGATGATGACTACCCTTTCCGCTTTCTATGATAATCAGCTCGTAGAAATTATGATTATGGTATTCAATATCCCAAATCTCTTTCTCAATACTGAAAACATTGAAAGAACTGAAATTAACAATACGCTTCATGGATGCATGGATTTTTACAAATTTAGCATAAATTTTTACAATACAATCCAACTGGATATTGATCAATTTTGTGGAACAAAACTTTTTAAAATGAAACATTTAAAACAATCTGCCTTCCTGATCGCATCCGTAATGATGCTGGCTTCCTGTATCGATAAGAATAGGAAAGGCACCAATGAACAATCTGAAAAGACAGCATCAATATCCAGAAAATACTGACCCAACGGTGCCCGCTTGGTTATTTCGGTATCCATGCAGTTTGAAACTGGAGGTCAGCCCGAAGGAGCAGAAAGCCCATTCAGCGGAACTCCCCTTCCTAAAGGCCAGCCGGATCTTGCTGCAGAAAGCTGGTATCGTTATGGAGCAAACGAGGGAATTTACCGCATGCTGGATCTGTGGAAAAAGTATGATATAAAAGTGACCTCCCATGTTGTGGGTACTGCTGCTGAAAAATACCCTGAAATTGCCAGAGCCATTGCCAATGGAGGTCATGAAATAGCTGCCCACGGCCTCGCCTGGGATAACCAGTGGAATAAAAACTATACCGATGAGCTCCGCTTTGTAAAAGACGGTGTAGACGCAGTAGAAAAAATTACAGGACAGAAAGCTTTGGGCTACAACTGCAACTGGCTCAGAAGAAGCCCTAATACTTTAAAAGTACTGCAGGAGCTTGGTTTTCTTTACCATATAGACGATCTTAGCCACGACGAGCCTGTCATTACCAAGGTTAATGGGAAAAATTTTGTTGTAATTCCTTATACCCTCAGAAATAACGATATTGTAAATATTGAAGGGAAACACTGGAGTCCGGATCAGTTTCTCGCCCAATTGAAATTTGAGTTTGACCGCCTGTATGAAGAAGGAGCAACCAAAAGAAGAATGATGAGTGTCAGTTTCCATGACAGGATTGGCGGGACTCCGGCCATGGTTCATGCTATGGAAGAATTCATCAGATATACTAAAGAAAAGCAGGGAGTCGTTTTTATGCGTAAGGATGATATTGCAAAAATGGTGGTTAATGATCCTGCGACCCCTGTAGATAACAGCGAAGAAAAATATAATAACTAAAAAATAAATAGTATGAATAAAAAAATAGCCTATTTACTTTTACGCATCTCCATGGGAGTAAATCTTCTGGGACATGGTCTTGCCCGAATTCCTAAACTTTCCATTTTTGCGGAAGGAATGGCAAAGGGTTTTGAAAAAAGCTGGTTCCCCCAACCCTTTGTACACCTATTCAGTACAGCTCTCCCATTTTTGGAATTTATAATTGGCGGTCTTCTTATTATTGGATTAAAGACTCGCCTGGCAAGCGTGGCTGGGGCGGGACTGATCATTATGCTTCTTTTTGGAAGCAGTACCGTAGAAAACTGGGAAGTAATGGGAATACAAATGATCTATGCCCTTTTCTTTTATATTCTGATCAGTAAAGCAGAAGATAACTGCTATGCCCTGGACCGGAAAACTTTATAAAAGTTACATTTCAAATTCTATAGCTTTTAATTTTTATTTTGCTTTTGTAATACGTTATAGATTAGCACGTTATTGATTTTAATAATCCTATCATCGACAGAATTTATTTTCCTTGTAAATAGAGTATAGATACCACATTTTAGATATTATTGACAACTTTATTACATAAAGGCACAGAATGTGTATTAAATAAGGATATAACATTAAAAATTTAAAGTCATGAGAAATTTATTATGGTTAGTCGCTGTCATTTGTATTATTGTTTGGCTTCTTGGAATGTTAGGTGTCGTGCCGGGAATCAGTACCGGTTACTTAGTACACGTACTTTTGGTTATTGCCATTATTGTGATCCTTTACAATATCATTACCGGTAAAAGACCTCTCTGATAAAAAATTGAAACTTGCTTACATAAAAACAGGTCGGAAATAATTTTTCTGATCTGTTTTTTATATCCTGCCATAACCAAATTACGGTGTATTAATTTTCCAATATCGGATATGAAATATTTTATATATTTAATATAGTAAATAATTCAATATAAACAAAAGCAAATCAATACCATGGAAGAAGAATTCCAGCCTGACGCTATTATTGTGGGTGCAGGATTAGCAGGACTTACCGCCGCTATGGAAATTACCAATGCGGGGAAAAAAGTACTTCTCCTTGATCAGGAAACAGAACAGAATATAGGAGGTCAGGCATTCTGGTCATTTGGGGGTCTGTTTCTGATTAATTCGCCCCAGCAGCGCAAAATGGGAATTAAAGATTCTTATGAGCTTGCTCTTCAGGATTGGAAAGGCACAGCAGGTTTTGACCGTAAAGAAGATTACTGGCCCAGAAAATGGGCAGAAGCCTATCTGAAATTCGCAGCCTATGAAAAGTATGCTTATGTTTCTAAACTGGGAATCAAATTTATGTTTATGGTTGGATGGGCGGAACGCGGTGATGGTTCAGCAACCGGCCATGGAAATTCCGTACCTCGTTTTCACGTAAGCTGGGGTACCGGAACCGGAGTGGTAAAACCATTTGTAGACAAAGCCTACAAAGCAAAAGAGAACGGGCTTCTACGGATGAAATTCAGACACAGGGTAACTGATCTGATCATAGAAAACGGCAAAGTTAAAGGTCTCAGGGGTGATATCCTTGAGAATGACGATAAAGAAAGAGGTGCCGAAACCAACAGGAACGTCACCGCACAGTTTGAATACCATGCTTCTCATATCATCATTGCATCAGGTGGTATAGGAGCCAATCATGAGCTAGTAAGAAAAAACTGGCCGGAAAGATTAGGAAAAGCCCCGGAAAATATGGTTTGCGGCGTACCTGCCTATGTGGACGGAAAAATGATCGGTATTGCAGAAAATTCAGGAGCACACATCATCAATCCGGACAGAATGTGGCATTATACGGAAGGAATACAGAACTGGAACCCGATATGGCCGAAACACGGCATCAGAATACTTCCCGGTCCTTCTTCTTTATGGTTTGACGCCAAGGGAAACCGTCTCCCCGCTCCTTTCCTGCCGGGATTTGATACTTTGGGAACCCTGAAGCATATCCAGGACACAGGATTTTCTTACTCATGGTTTATTTTGACCCAGAAAATCATTAAAAAAGAATTCGCCCTTTCAGGATCAGAGCAGAATCCGGATATTACCAATAAGGACTATGTCCTTTTTCTGAGCAGAATTTTTGGCAAAAAAGCACCGGGACCTGTGGAAGCATTTAAGGAACACGGAAAAGATTTTATTGTTTCGGATGATTTAAAAGATCTGGTGGAAAGAATGAATGAGCTTTCCGGTGCCCGTCATTTGAGCTATGATAAAATAAAGGAACAGATAGAAGCCAGAGACCGTGAGCTTGATAATAAGTATTCAAAAGATACTCAGGTGAATTATATAAGGAATACAAGGAATTATCTTGGAGATAAATTAGGCCGTGTTGCAGCTCCGCATAAAATACTTGATCCTAAAAACGGGCCTTTAATCGCCGTACGGCTTCATATTCTTACCCGTAAAACATTGGGAGGAATTAAAACCAACCTTAACGGACAGGTGCTGAAAGATGACGATACTGTAATTGAAGGGCTGTATGCAGCAGGGGAAGCCGCAGGCTTCGGCGGTGGCGGAATGCATGGCTACCGTGCGCTGGAAGGGACATTTCTTGGAGGCTGTATCTTTTCTGGAATGAAAGCAGGGAAATATATTGCAGGACTTTAAGTGGCAATCGTAAATTCTTTCAAGATGAATTTTTAAAATCAAAAACAAACACTAAAAAAACAGGGATGAAAAATTATTTCGATAATAAAGTAGTTTGGATTACAGGAGCTTCCTCAGGAATCGGAGAAGCTTTGGTTAACGAACTGGCGATAAAAAGCAGTGCAAAAATCATTCTTTCATCAAGAAATAAAGATCAGCTGGATGCTGTTGCCCAAAAAGCCGGGCTCGAAGCCAACCGTTTCACTGTACTGCCTCTGGATCTGGAGGATTACAAAAAAATGCCGGATATTGTAGCAGAAGCTGTAGACAGATTTGGGCAAATAGATATTCTGATCAATAATGCAGGGCTTTCCCAGCGTTCACTGGCTATAGAAACCGATATAGAAGTGGATAAACGTTTAATGGATATTGATTTTATAGGAACAGTAGCCCTTACAAAATCTGTTCTTCCCTACATGATCCGAAACGGTGGTGGCCATATTGCCGTCGTTTCCAGCCTGATGGGAATTTTCGGAGCACCTATGCGAAGCAGTTATGCCGCAGCAAAACATGCACTCCATGGTTTTTTTGACAGCCTGCGTGCCGAATTGTATACCAGGAATATCGTAGTGACAATAATTTGTCCAGGGTTTGTGCAGACCAATATCTCCATTAATGCAGTCACGGGTAATGGCTCCCTGCAGGGCACTATGGATGATGCTACCAAGAAAGGAATGCCTGCTGATGTTTTCGCCCGGAAAATGCTTTCTGCAATAGAGAAAAAGAAAAACCAGGCTTCCATAGGCGGACAGGAAGTATTGGGAACCTATCTTAAAAGATTTTTTCCCAATCTCCTGACCAAAATTGTACGTAAAGCAAAAGTAGTTTAGCCAAAACGATAAAACCTCCCGTAATGAGAGGTTTTTATGTGAAAATAATTGACAGTAAATCAATTATGACTTACATTTTATGAGCCGGGAACCTGCGCCTTTTCATAAATCAGTCCTTCAGATTTCAGCTCCTTCCAGAAGTCTGCAGGGATGCTTGCATTAAGCCCTTCCACGTTATCTTTAACCTGTTCCGGTTTGCTGGCTCCGGGAATTATGGAGGCAAACTCATCCGAAGCTAAAACAAAATGTAAGGCGGCATGTACAATATCTGTATTATATTTCTTAGCTATTTCGGTTATTGCAGCCCGTTTTTCAGCCATCCCTTTTGGAATGACATCTTTATAGTTGTAACGCTCTTTTCCGGCAATATACCCTGAATTATATCCTGCACCCGAAACCAGCTTTACCCCAGCTTTTTTAACGGCTGGAAGAAGCCTGTCTACCGCATCTTCATGTTCCAGAATCGAATATTGGGTTGCAGAAAGGCAGAGGTCGGGATCTGCAGAATCGATACAGTCAAGAATCGGTTCAATTTTATTTACTCCCATTCCCCAAGCTTTGATCACCCCCTGATCACGCAGTTCGGAAAGAACTTTGAATGCTCCTTTTTTTGCCTGTTCAAGGAAATAAGGATAGCGGTCTCCTACCTGATCTTCAGACAGGTCATGAACATAAACAATGTCGATATGGCTTAGTCCTGTTCGCTCTAAACTGCTTTCAATAGATTTTTTGATCGCGTCTGCCGTATAATCATGTTTAAAATCATAATTCAATGGTTTTTTCCACATCGTAGGAGGAACTTCTGATTCAGGAACTTCATGAAACAGTCTTCCTACCTTAGTGGAAAATACAAAATCATTTTTGTCCTTATCCTTTAGAAAATTCCCGAATCTTCTTTCGCTTTTGGTAAGACCATACCACGGTGAGGTATCATAATAACGGATTCCGAGATCCCAGGCGGTTTGAAGTATTTGATAAGATTCTTCATCGCTTATGTTTTCAAAGGCGGTTCCTATAGCTACCCCACCTATTCCTAATCTGTGCTTTTCTGTTAAAATGTCTGTTTTCATATGATGAATATTTAAGTGTTGGGTATAAGCAGATACAAACATCGTGCAGACTACCCCTTAAAAAACTGTGAAACATTTTTATATTATGTTAAATGTTTTTGATAGAGTTTATTTGGTCTTGTTATTGAATGAAAAACAATAGAATTGATTGATATTTAAATGACACGAAACACATTGATGAATAAAAATATCCGGTTTTAATAGCCTGGAATCTCTTTAATACCATTCCGGAAGGAAATAGAACATACATCTTACCACATTTAAAAATATTCATATGAAAAATTCTAAAAAACCTTATTTCTTTGGAAAGACGGTGGTGATCACCGGAGCATCCAGCGGTATTGGAAAAGCTGCAGCAGAAGCTTTTGCTAAAGAAGGGGCAGATCTTGTCCTGGCTGCACGGGGCGAAGATGCTCTGAATGAAACAGCAGAAATATGCAGAAAATCAGGGGTTGAAGTAATGGCAGTGCCTACCGATATGTCTGTTCCTGAAGAAGTCTACCGTCTTGCAGAAGAAGCAGCCAAAATAAATGGCAGAATCGATTGCTGGGTAAATAACGCAGGAGTGCTCGCTTTCGGGAAATTCGAAGAGATACCTATTGAAGTGACCGACCAGATTATAAAAACAAACCTTTTAGGGTATTTGCATGCTGCTCATGCAGTACTGCCGGTATTTAAAAGACAAAAAAAAGGGATTCTCATCAATAATATTTCAATCGGCGGATGGATGCCTGCTCCTTATGGGACAGCCTATACCGCTTCAAAATTTGGAATCCGGGGAATGGTGGAAACATTGCAGGGCGAAGTGTCGGATTTTCCTGATATCCACATTTGCGCTATGTATCCCGGCTTCCAGAAATCTTCGGGAATAGAACACGCAGCCAATTATTCAGGAATCAAACTGAGCACTCCTCCTCCATCGTTTGATCCGCGTGAACTTGCTGCCTCCATGGTAAAAACAGCAAAAAATCCTGAACAGGCCGTTTATCCGGATTGGTCATCGGTTGTCTTTAAAAATCTTTATGAAATGTTTCCCGGAGTCATCCGTTCTGTTTCATCTGCTGCATTGAGAATGCTGATGAAGAAAGCCGGCAACGAGGAAAATACTTCAGGAAATATACTTGATCCTTCACAGGGTAATATGAAGATTAACGGTAAAACATTACTTCCATCTCCTTCGAAGGCACTGAAGATGGCCGGAGCCGGAGCGCTTGGCATACTGGCGGTTGGACTCTTGTCTTTCTCTTTGATAAAAGGTAAGAAATAATACTTGAAGGATTTTAATAAAATAACCTCTCATTCGGGAGGTTATTTTTATTTTAAATGAATTTCTTTTTCCATTTTGCAATCGTATTCCTGCTCAGTTTAAAATGCCGTGCAAGCTGGGCGTTGCTGTATCCATTTTCTTTCTGATAGTCAAGTATTTCAAGAATAGTTTGCCGGTCGAAACAGCGGTGTCTTTGATTAAAGGTAACGGCATTTTTATCTTCTCCATCTGTAAGAATAGCACTGCATTTGATCACGTCAAGGAAGGATAATTCCTTTTGGGAAAGTATGGTTTTGAATATTTCTTTTTTTTCAGGATGTCTTTCATTGATGAGGTCTGTGTATATTCTTTTATAGTCAGGGATATTTCTCATTGTATTTTTATTCTTACATCATATTGTATTTATGGAGCCATTTGTAAAGGGTGCTTTTGGGAATTTTATATTCAGAAATGACGCTTGATTTTGTCATTTCCCCTTTTCTGATCTTGTCCAGAACAAATTCTATGATTTCCTTGGTATAAAGGTTTTTACGGAAATCCGGCAATGAATCTGGTCTATTTTTCTTTTGAATATAGTTCATGGAAGATTGGGGCGAATACAAGATCTGATGCTGTGAATAGAGCCGGAAGAAATCATACTGCAGAAGCTTGGACCACCGCAATAGCATTTCTGTGTCAGAAGAAGGAGAATCATACATTTTCATAACATCTTCTTCCTTGCAGTTCAGGAATTTACATATCCGCGACATTTCTATACCGCTTTTAGCCACTTTTTCTTGAATGATTGATCCAATATTCAGATTTTTTAGATCCATATATTCTGTTGTGTTTTTTTATTATGATTAAAGGAATTTTACTGTTTAGAATAGTAATATTAAGCTTTTAATCTGCCATAGAAAAGTACCTAATGAAATGATTTCTGAAAAAAGAACAGCTATTTCAGGATATTTTATCAAGCTTAAAAACCTACAGAATTAAAAGCTGTTGCTTGAATTTAAATAATTAAAATTCAGTGAGTTTAAAAAATTAATGAATCATATAAATTCTGAAAAACTAACACTATTATTAAGCTGTAATTGTTAATATTGTACTTAATTTGCCATTCAAAAATAACACCTGATGAGAAAGATCGTTTTATTTCTATTCTGTTTGATTTTCGGGCTTTTTCATGCACAACTAGGTTCCGGATCTCTCACAAATTCACAAATTGATGCCGAAATTATCCGCGCTGAAGAATTAGCAAAAAACAATATAGGAAAATCCATCACCCTTTCTGAGGAGATCTATTATTTGTCTAAAAAAAACGGATACAAAAAAGGAATTCTTGAAGGCAGTTCTATCCTGATGGCCAGATATTATGATATAGGAAATTACAAAAAAGTAATTGAGCTCAGTACAGAAGCAGAAAAATTGGCTCTCGAAACAAAATCTGATGCGAAACTGGCTAATACTTACAGGCTGAGAGCTTCATCCTATACGGAATTGGGTTTTAACAATGAAAGTATTGCAGAGTTTAGAAAAGCTTTAAAAATAGCTGAAAAAGTATCATCTGCTGATACGAAGAATTATCTCAAATCATTAATATTTACAGGGATAGGAAGTTATTTGGCTCATGTGGAAGCACCTTTGGATTCGGTTATACATTATCAGGAAAAGTCTTTAGAAAGTGCGGTTCATATGGGAAATAACAAAAATTTCAAGTCGAAAAAACACTTTCTTCTGGTTTTATCTTATATGAATCTGGGAATGACAAGTGTTGCTTCCAAACGGATCAACGATGCCGAAAATTATTTTGAAAAAGCATTAAAAATTGCCCGGAATAAAGATTATAAAGTCCCGAAAAATCTGGAATGTACGATTCTGAATGAATATGCATGGCTGTATTATGATCAGAAAAAATATGATCTGGCGGTACAGTACGGCAAAAAGGCTGAACAACTGGAAAAATCAATACATATTCCTTATATCAGGAGAGATATTTATGAAGTTAATTTCAAGTCATACGTAGAACTGGGAAATAAAGAAGCTTCAAAAAAATATATGAATCTTTACACAAAGCTCAATGACAGCCTGGTGAATGAAGAGAAGAAAACCATCAATACTCCCGTAAAAAAAATAATGGACGAACAGGGAAAAGCTCACATGGGGAACATTCAGAAAATTCTGATGATCAGTCTGACCATTATTATCCTTCTAGTAGCAGGCGGGATACTGTTTTGGAAGAGAAACCAGAAAAAACTTCATGAAAATTATGAGACACTTATTAATAATCTAAAAAAAGCTAATGATTCTCCAGTACTCACCATACAGCGGGAAATACCTTCTGAGAAAGGGATTACTATTACTGACGAAACCGTAAAAATGATCCTGGCCAAGCTGGAAAAATTTGAAAAGTCACAAAAATTCACTAAAAAAGACCTCAGTCTCACTTCTCTTGCCACCGATCTGAATACCAATACACGGTATCTTTCCGAAATTATCAAACAGTATAAAGAAAATAATTACAATAATTATATCAACGGGCTCAGGATCAATTATATCATCAATAAGCTTTATGAGAACCCTATCTACAGAGAATATAAGATCAGTTATCTGGCAGAAGCCTGCGGATTTTCGTCAAGGGAAGTTTTTGCGGTCATCTTTAAAAAAGAAACCGGCGTGAGTCCCTCCTATTTTATCAATAACCTGAAAAAAGACAGCCTGGAATCAGCGTCTTAGAATTTTTAATTCCTTGTGAAATTAAAAGATGAATGCATGAATTTTGGAAAACGAAATTTTTATTAAAAAATAATTATAATACTTCAATGTTCACAATTTCAACAGATTATGATGAGATTCAATCAGGTTATAGCAGCCAAATACTAAATCCTTATCAAGATATTTCATAAATTTACGGAACCATCACAGTTTTAAAATTGGTTCTCAGGTGAAAATTCACAACAAAAAAAAGTATTTAAGCTTTCTAAAATTTAAAAGAGACTTTCAGGAATACGGACTGGAAAAGGCGCGGAGCTATGAGCTGATCCTTCACTGGCTGAATAACAGGCTAAGCAGGAACCAGTTTCTGGTGCTTTCCGGGATTCTCGTAGGCTGTACTGCCGGGCTTGCCGGAGTGGTCCTGAAAACCCTTGTCCATACCATTCACAATTTTATTACGCATAAGGTTCATTTTGAATATCAGATCCTTTTTTATATCGTCTTTCCTTTTCTGGGAATTGTGCTTACCACATCCATTGTGATTACTCTATTCAAAGGGCAGGACAGGAAAGGAATCGGTGCCATTTTATACGAAATTGCCCAGAATTCAAGTATTGTAGCTTCTGTAAAAATGTATTCCCAGATTATCCAGAGTGCAGTGACCGTGGGATTGGGTGGTTCTGCCGGATTGGAAAGCCCCATTGCCGTTACCGGAGCTGCCATTGGTTCCAATTATGCGCAAACCTACAGGCTGAGCTACAAAGAACGGACACTTCTGCTGGCGGCAGGTGCTACGGCCGGGATTGCTTCAGCCTTTAATGCTCCGATTGCAGGAATTATGTTTGCTTTTGAAATCCTTTTGACAGGGGTGGTTTTTACAGATTTTATACCCTTGGTAGTGGCTGCGGTATGCGGAAGCCTTTTATCCAGAATTCTGCTTCAGGAAGATGTACTTTTCAGGTTTTATACCAGGGATCCTTTTAATTATAAGAATGTTCCCTATTATCTTATTCTTGGAATTGTAACAGGTTTGTATGCCCGTTATTTTGTAGTCATTTCCCAAAAAGTGGAACATTTTATTAAAGAGCTCAAGCTTTCAAGGATGCGCAAAGCAATGTTTGGCGGATTGGTGCTGTCGCTGCTCTGTGTGCTCTTCCCTCCGTTATTCGGGGAAGGATATGAGACGGTGAAAGCTTTTACCAACGGAAGTACTCATGCTATTATCAGAAACAGCTTTTTCAGATACTTTGAGATCGGGGACTGGACCATCATTATATTCCTGGTTCTGGTATGTCTTTTAAAGGCTTTTGCTACGTCTTTCACCATATTCAGCGGGGGTAACGGCGGTAATTTTGCCCCTTCCCTTTTTGCCGGTGGTACGGTTGGATATTTATTTGCCCTGGTTTGCCAGCATATCGGGTTTACGGATGTTCCGGTAACGAATCTTGTGCTTGTAGGTATGGCCGGAGCAATGAGCGGCGTACTATATGCCCCTCTTACAGCCATATTTCTGATTGCGGAGTCCAGTTTCGGATATGATCTTTTTATTCCGCTGATGATTGTATCCATTATCTCCTATCTTATTGTTAAATGGTTCTCCCCAATCTCTCCTGAGCTTAAGTCTTTGGCCGAACAGGGAAAAATACTGACCAAACAGCACGATACTAACCTTCTTTTTGCTTTAAAAACAGAAGATTTTATAGATAAATATTCAGAAACAATCAACGAGCATGCTTCAGTTACCGAATTATTTGAACTGGTGAAAAACGGGAATAAAAATATTTTTGCGGTTACAGATGAAGCAGGGAAACTGAAAGGTATCCTGACTCTGGATGATATCCGTCCTTATCTTTTCAATAAAGAGACAGACAGCTCAATGACGGTTTCCCAGATTATGAAAGCCCCGCCGGCAGTCATTTACCGGGAAAATAAGCCATTGGAAATTCTTCAGGTTTTTGATGATACCGGAGTATGGAACCTTCCGGTAACAAGTGAAGCGAATGATTTTATCGGGTTTATCTCAAAATCATCTATCCTGATGAGCTACAGACAGCTTTTAAAAGAATATTCCGATTAAATTTCTATGGCTCAACAATAAATCCGAAACCAAAAAGGAACTTGATTTTTTGTGTCCACAGATTTCACAAATTACACGGATGCTTATGCTATACTAATTCGAATTGTATAAAAATCATATACAATTATCTGTGTAATCTTGAAATCTGTGGGAAAATAACAAAACCCTATGAAAAAAATATCCGCTCAGCAAAACCGGGCGGATATTTTATTGTATGAGAAAAGAACTATTTACTTGCCTCATCAAGCAATTCAATATCTTCCTGATCCAAAACCAGCTTTGGAGCCTTGAATATAGTATCAAGCTGAGAAGCGCTCGTCGCACTTACAATAGGTGCTGTAATCAGAGGATTGGCCAGAAGCCATGCTAAAGCAACTGTTCCCTGTGTGCTCTTATGCTTTTCACTCACCTGGTCCAGAGCCTTCAGTACGGCAAAACCTTTGTCGTTCAGATATTTTCGAACTCCCTCTCCTCTTTGGCTTTTACCCAAATCCTCTTCGGTCCGGTATTTTCCGGTGAGAAAACCTGCCGCTAATGACCAGTACGGAAATACACTAAGGTCAAACTCTTCCGCAAATGGACCATAATTTTTTTCGAAACCTTCTCTTTCCATTAAATTATAATGAGGTTGCAAAGCAACATATTTTGGAAGACCATATTTTTCTGAAGCTTCGAATGAGGCTTTCAGACGTTCCGGAGATACATTGGAAGCAGCAATATACCTTACTTTTCCGGCTTTAATGATCTCATCATATGCAGAAAGAGTTTCCTCTACGGGTGTCGTATTGTCATCATAATGAGTATAATAGAGATCGATATGATCAGTTTGAAGCCTTTGTAAAGATTCATCTACAGATTTCAGAATGTGTTTTTTGCTGATATCCAGTCCATGTTCTCCGGTTTGGGCTCCTACTTTGGTGGCCAGCACAATATTCTGACGGTTGGAACGACTTTTCATCCATTTTCCGATAATTTCCTCGGACTGCCCCCCTTTCTTTCCGTTAACCCACCATGAATAAGCATCTGCAGTATCTATAAAATTGAATCCAGCTTCCGTAAATTGATCCAATATATCAAAAGATTGTTTCTCGTCAAGGGTCCATCCAAAAACATTTCCTCCAAAATTGACAGGTGCTACCGACAAATCGGTATTTTTTATTTTTCTTTTTTCCATAAAATAAATTGAATTAAAAATTTTAAGAAGTCTCTAAGGTAGGAAACATCACGGAGGATTCCAGATTCAAAATAAGCATACCTTTTATAGGTATTATAAATAAAAACAGCCTTCATAACGAAAGCTGTTTATCTATCAATCTAAAAAAAATACCGTTACTTTTCAGCCTGAGGAATCTCAATGGCTGTAAGCATCAGTTTATATTCCTGCAGTTGCAGTTCTATGGTTTTCAATCCGCTTTTAAAGAAAGTGGATGTTTGAAACAGGTTTTTATAATAATCAATTCCCTCAAGAACGTTCTTTTTGAAGGCATTCCATTTTTTGGTCTGGGCATTGGTAATCTGTACCGAAGAATTGCTGATTTCTTTTTTAAGATAATCAACATACATTTTCAGCTCGTTGATGAACATGTTCGGACGCTGATTATCAGGAAGAATGTTGGTATTTCCGTAGATATGCCTTACCATTTCTGAAAGAGTAACTTCTTTGTCAAAAAAGGCCAAATTAGGTCCCGGGCATATCACCACTCCCTGTTTTTCACCTTTTATCTCCAGGTTCTGCTCTATGTAGGCCGCGTTGACCAATCCTACGCAAAGACAGGCTTTATCTGTAATTTCAGTTTTTCTTTTACTCAATTCTTCAGGGGCAAGCGAATGATTAGCCTCCAGTTCTTTTAACTTGATATCCTGATATTTTTTAGAAGCTGTACACATTCCCTGCGGTGAAAATTCTTTGCTCAGGGCCAGTAATTTTTTCGGACATGAGCTTCCGTATTTCCCGGCAGCTTCTTTCTGATATTTCAGAATTTCATTGGAGGTTCCCTTTACCGTATTAAAAGGAACTCCCAGTGGTGAGATATTGCTCAGGTAAAAATCCTGTTCTTTGGATTTTAAAAGCAGGTTTCTGGTTTCGGTATCTACAGAGGTAGCTTCTGGAACCAAAAGGAACGGAGATCCCCATCCCACGCTGTCTACATTATAATTTTCGAGTAAAAATTCATGTTCCTCGGAAGTTCCTACGCCTCCCTGAACGGTAATCTTCATTTCAAGAGGTTCAGAAATCACATGTTTTCCTTTCTGTTCCAGTGCAGTGACCATTAAAGCATGGGCAGACTGGACGAGATCATTTTTTTTCTGCTTGAATTCTTCCATAATGGGCCCCAGCAGCATTCCTTCCGTGGCAAATGCATGCCCTCCGCAGTTCAGTCCGGATTCAATTCTGTATTCTGAGATCCAAAGTCCTTTTTTAGCTAAAAAATTTCCCTGTATCATGGCTGAGCGGAAATCGCTGACCTTAAGAATGATTTTCTTTTTCAGAATTCCGTTTTGGTCCGGGAAAAAGTCATCAAATTCTTCGATATAGCTGTACAGGCGCGGATTCATTCCCGCGGAAAGGACCATTGAAGAAGACAGCTTGCTCTGTGCAAAGCCACGCAATGAGGCATGCGCATCATTAAATATGACAGGCAGCTGCTCATCTTTTTTATAGTTGTCTTTATCGACTTTCGTCATGATATTGACGTCGATGCTTCCGGGTTTCAGATTGGTTTCAATAAAGTTTTTGATGCCCGAGCCTAAATTACTCTTCTGATCCATCAGATTCTGCAATCCGCTTTTCAAATCTGAAGTATTGGGCAGAATGGCCATGAAATTCTTTAATGCCTCTTTGTTTCTGATGATTTCCTGTTTGAAAGATTCAAATTTTTCATTCACGATATCATCTACCATATCCAGGTAAGCTGTAATTCTCTTCGCCCTGTAGTCCTCGGTTTTTGTTGAAATCCCTAAATAATCAAGATTGAATTTCTTATTATAGAAGTTTTTCATTTTTTCCAGGATTTCATCGTCGATGATAGAAATAACGGAAGAAATTCCATATTGGGCAACACGGATCGGGCTGTCTATGGTGTAAGCCAGTCCCATTACCGGAATATGGAAGTTGTGTAATGGTTTATGTGTCATTTTATTTTGATAAAAATTCTTCGCAATGAATGAATTAAAATCCCGGAATCTCCCTATCTGTATAGAAAGTATTTCGGTTTAAAATTTTAATTGACCTAAATTTATTATTTTAATATTAGCTATGCATTAAATAACACTTATAATATGGGAAATATGTTAAATGTCATTCTTTTGACATTTTAAGTAAATAGTATAAAGAACTTAACTAAATTTATTCAAAATCAAGAAAACCGTCTGAAAGTTTTTTCCACTGTATTTTCGATAACCCCATTATTCCTCCGACAGCCACCATAAGATTTCTGATGATATCAATAAATCCGGCATTAAAATTAGGCCCCTCATTTCTTCCGTAAACTGCAGCTTTCAAATGAGTGGGTGTTCTGGAAATCATAAAAGAAGAGGTTGCTTTGGAGCTGTAAAAATGGGCAATATGCCTGCTCTTTTTATCTTGTGGATTTTTGGAAGGTCTACATGTGATGAGGATACTTTCAGAAAAATTATCTTCCTGAAAACAGATATCGGTAACTTCTACCCAGTCATATCCTTTTGCTTCAGTGTCGCCGGGTCCGGGAATATCAATTCTCATAAAATCTCCTTTTTGAGGTTCTCTTTCTGTCTCGTTTCCCTGGGAATCATACAGTTTAAACGATGCAAAACCTTCGCCGCAATAGCTTTGCCATTTGCTGACAGAGAAAAACCTTTGTTTCAATATATCAAATTTAAGAGGAAGAAGAGCCGGCTCAAACTCCTTCTGGCTTTCTGTGTCATGAAATCCGCCCGATTGCTGCTGTGGAACTCTGTTGATCTGCTTTGGTTTCATTGTAGAAGATTTTAGACTAAGTTATAAAAATCGTGAAGATCTCTTTATGAGCGGGGTCATAAGATAAATAAAAAACCTCTCAGTTGAGAGGCCAATGTTAAAACGTAATGTATTGATGGGGAATGTTATTTTCCTACACCAAAAGTAGTGGGAATGTGTGGCCTATTTTATGATTGGAGTCATGTTGATGAATATTTGTTATGAATTTGTTTGAATTTTAAAGTTTTATAGCTTTTTTTTGAAGTAATAATTATTTTTGAATAAAAAATTAAAAATTACAGAGATCAAAACTAATTTAAATTTATTTTTGCAACTCAAGAACAGTTGTAGATATGCTTATGGTAATAGATGAAGAACTTTTATTTTCCTCAGGTGCGGAACTGATGAATTATGCAGCAAATGATATTATTTTTAAAGAAAATGATTATCCTAAATATTATTTTCAAATCAGATCAGGAACTGTAAAGATCAATAACTATTATGAAAATGGTCGTGAAATAATGCACAGTGTACCTTTTGAAGGGCACTGCCTTGTAGAAAGCTCTCTATTTACGGATAAGCCATATGCCGTTAATGCAGTAGCAATGGGCAATTGTGAGATTATCAGGTTAGATAAAAGTAAATTTCTGGAACTTGTCGGAAATTCCCCTGATCTGCTTCTAAAACTCTATAGCTATACTGCAGAACGGATGTATTACAGACATGTAATGCTGAGCAATCTTGCCTCACCTGATCCGGGAACTAAGATAAAACGGGTAATGGAATGCCTGAAATCCTATAATAAGTTTACCGATAAATATTCTTACCAGTTTCCTTTTACAAGGCAGCACCTGGCTTCCCTTACCGGTTTATGTGTAGAAACTGTTATCAGGGTGGTAAAGAAAATGGAAAAAGAGAAAACGGTAAGAATCCGGAATGGTAAGATATTTTACTGATCTATGCTTTTGGATGAGTACCTCTAAATTAACGAAAGCTCTCCTTAGTCATATTTACATTCTTTACATATATACACTTTTTTATCATTTTATGACAATGTATTATTATAGACAAATATCATAAAGGGTAAGAAAAATACTATTAACCGGAATCCTATTTATAACTGGAATTAATAAATTTTTAAAATTTGTGCTTATTGAATGTTTTACATAATATAAATTTTACTTATATTTGTGGATCGAAATAATTTTTTTTCATCATTTGTGTTTTTTTAAGGTCTCCTCTAGGAGGCCTTTTTTTATGCTCCATATGACCGGACCGGGTTATAGGTAAAAATACGGAAAGATGAATTTGGTACTTTCTACTCTAGCGTATATCTCTTTAAAGTGACAACTTTGTAATGTTAAACAACTTAAAACATTACACCATGTCAACATTCAAAATCAACATCATTGCAGGACCACTTTGGAGCAATGACGAAGCACAAAAAATCGGAGGCCGTATTGCTGCGGCACATTTAGGAAAATTCACCGGACAATGGAGCACTATTGTCGAAGGTCAGATGAGCGTTATCGAAGTTGAATACGATACACAGCCTACCGGAAGCACAGAATATACAATGGATGTTCTGGCAGGACCTATCTGGAGCAACGAGGATGCTAAAGAAATCTGCCCTTCCATCTGCGCTTCTTACGGAGGTACCTGGAACGGACAGTGGACAACAGTCGTAGAAGGTAAAATGAGCGTTTGCGGATGCACATTTAAGTTCTAAAACTTATTTTAGATTAATATGAATCTCCGGGGAAACCTGGAGATTTTTTTGCTTTGATAATAATTTTTACACTGAATTACGGGTGGTTTTTATAAAATCCGTAGGTTTAATTTGCATCACAGACTGGAAGCTTCTTGTAAAAGCCTGAACACTTTTATACCCTACTTCATACGCGGTTTCAGAAATAGTAAGATCTCCCGAACTCAGAAGCTCCAGGCTTTTTATAATTCTCAGAATCTGCTGATATTTACTTAAAGTCATGCCGGTTTCTTTTTTAAAAATCCGCTCCAGAGTTCGTAAGGAAAGATTGGACATTTCACTCAGATCTTCTATTTTCACTTCTTCATGATAGTGATTATTCAGATAACCAATGGACTGAGACAAGCGTTTATCCATAGGAAGGCTGATGTGAAGCTTCAGGGAATGTTCTACAAATTGTGGCAGCTCATTGAAAAGTGCTTTTAAAAACAACATTTCATCAGGATGATGATCCATATTTTTTGACCATCTTTCCGAATACCTTATCATTTCCTTTAAAACAGGAGGCACAGAAAAAACATTGGTTTCAAGATGAAAAGAACTGTCTTCATCCACTTCTGCAAACATGATCATGAGTTTGATCTTCTCCGAATGAGAATTGGTTTTGTGCAGGGCACCGGGAGGAATCCATGCTGCATGATTCTGCGGAAGCAAATACATTTTCCCATCTACCGTAATGTACTGAAATCCACTTTCTACATACACCAGCTGGCCTTTTTCATGGGAATGGAGGATATCGTCATGCCGCCAGTTTTCTTCAAACCATACAAAATAAGGCTTATCCAATGTATCAATATCTATCGTATCGTGAGAATTCATGTCGTTTTGAGTTAAAACTTTGGCAAAATTAAACAAAACAGCTGGATTAATTTTGCCATAAATAAATTATATAATGAAGAATCAAACAAGAAAAAATGCTTCTTACGTTTTAATGCTGATTAATGTATTGGTTGTGATCCTAGTTTCCAGTAATCTTCGATCGCCTATTATTGCTGTATCTCCTGTATTAGGTGATATTCGCGAGGCTTTAAAACTGAGCAGTTTTCAGGTAAGTCTCCTAACCTCTATTCCACTGTTTATGTTTGCTACCTGTTCTGTCCTTGTCAGCAGGTTTTCGCATCAGTTCAGTATCAGCAGGTTTCTGATGTATTCTTTAATTATTCTGAGCTTTGGATTGTTCCTGAGGATCACAGGCTCCCTTTGGATGCTGTTTGCAGGTTCGGTTTTTATCGGTCTTGGAATCTGTATCGGGAATGTGGTAACTCCGGGATATATTAAAAACAATTTTCCCAAACAGATAGGATTGATGACCGGAATTTTTGCCGTTTCTATGAATCTTACTGCTGCACTGGCTTCAGGTTTCAGTGTAAGAATCGGAGAATGGACAGGTTTCGGATGGCGCGGTTCACTGGGAATATGGCTGGTGATTGCCGGACTTGGATTATTTGTGCTTGTTCTTGAGCTGCTGTTTAATAAGAAGAATAAAAATCAGTCAAAAACAGTATTAAGCGTTTCTGATTTTAACATGTTCAGATCTGCCCAGGCATGGAATATCAGCCTGTTTATGGGACTGCAGTCGTTGTTTTATTATTGTATGATGGCCTGGCTCCCCTCTTTTTTAACTGATTCTGATATGCAGGCCGAAAGTGCAGGATGGGTCCTGTTTGCCATTCAGATCACGATGATCCCTATCGCTTTCTGCGCGCCGATTATCGCCAGTAAAATGAAAGATCAGCGGATACTCATCGTTTTCATCTGTACATTAATGTTTGGAAGTACCATGATGTTTATTACGCTACAGACTCAATGGATCTACGTTAATGCTGTGATTATCGGCATCTCTAATGGCCTGTCTTTCAGTTTATCCATTCTTTTCTTTTCCACCAGGACAAAAAACAGCGCCAATGCTGTAAAAATATCCGGTATGGCGCAGTCTGTAGGTTACTTGATTGCCGCATTCGGTCCGCCGGTTTTTGGAAAACTGCATGATTGGGACATTTCGTGGAAGAGTTCTTTTGGCTTCTTAAGTGTTGCTGTAGTCCTTATGTTCTATTTTGGAATGAAGGCAGCCAGAAATAAGTGTGTGGAAGATTAAAATAATAAAGGCTGTGGTTAAGCACGGCCTTTATGTTACTCTTTTCTTATTGCTGGCTTCTACCCATTCATCTTTTTTACATTTGGGGCAGTTTCCGGCGTTTCCTTCTGTTTTTGATTCCGTATGACCACAGAAAGTGCAGGAATAAAAACCTTCTTTCTGTATATTTTTCAAAGGATTTTTCAGTGAATCAGGCATGATAGGAAGCCCCGGTTTTACCTTTTCATCTTCATAGTAAAATACACTGATCTCACCGGAAATCTCTTCAATGGCCATTTCTATCTGTCCCAGCTGTGAAACTCCCTTCAGTCTGAGCTCTGCGAAAAATTCGTCACTGCCAAGATTTTCTTTTTTAAAATTATCGATGGAAAATTCACCATCCCGAATGAGGCAGATGGAACTTCCTTCCACCAGCCTTTCAAATTTTTTACTTCTGCCGATAAAATAAGTAACCACGCTGTATAATAGAATAATGATTATAAAAACCAGGATGGACGAAATAATTCCTACATCTTTATTAAACATCGGATCTCCCGCAGCAGAACCCAGCCCTATGATCACCACCAGCTCAAAAATAGAAAGCTGTTTCACTCCCCTTTTTCCTAAGACCCTGAGTCCTATGATAATGGCGAGAAACATAATGGCAGTACGGAGTATGATTTCTAAAAGAAAGGACCATTCTTCGTGGCCCAGAAATAATTCTTTCCAGTTAAGTTCCAAAAGAAACAGTGACATCATAGACATTAATTTTCAAAAAACATCCAAAAAATGCGCCATTCAGGAAGGAAACAGCTTTCTAATCAGCTAAGAGATCGGATTTCTCCGTCCTGCAAAATAAAACATCTGTCCTGAAGATTATTTTCATTGATTTTATCCTGAATAAATGAGCGGCTTTCTTTACAATGGCTCACTGCCTCAAGATGAGTTACCCAAACAGAGGCGTCTGGCGCATGTTTGCAAACCCTGATAATATCCGAAGCGGTCATTATTATAGGATCTCCCACTACAAAGGTTGCGGCGCCTCCTGCCAATATGATATGTTGAGGCTGATATCTATCGATTTCGGCAGCAATACCTTCATACCAGATACTGTCTCCTACGACGTATATGCTTTTTTCTTCCGTTTGAAACACAAATCCATTCACTACTCCCATCTTCTCTCCTATTTCCCCGGTTCCGTGACGTCCTTCCGTTATAGAAATGTTGATGTTCTCCCATGTAACAGCATCTTTAATGGAAATTACATTCGTGAAGCCAGCCTGAGAAATCTGTTCTGCAATGATTTCCGGGCATAGCAGCGGTATATTTTTATCAAGAAGCTCCATCGCCTTTTCATCCCAGTGATCAGGATGAAGATGGGTAACCGCCACAGCATCTATTTCAGAGAGTTTTTCTTTTAATTCCTCTTCACTGAACGGAAGATCTACCAATGGATTCAGCAGCTCGTTACCGGTCATAGGAAAAGATCCGAGAGAACCTTTTGGACCCAACATGGGATCAATTAAAACATTCTTCCCGTCGATCTGAAGTACCAATGTGGCATTGCGCCATAATTCTAGTTTCATTTTGCTTAATTTTGTCCTGTAAAACTAAGACTCAAACACGGTTAAATAATAGACGGTTACCAAAAGGTTAACCATAAATATTTTATAAAGGATGAATTTTGAAGAATTTAAAAACTGTGGGCTCAGAAGAAGCCTGGATATTCTCTCCGGAAAATGGAAACCATTGATTTTTCAGAATCTTTTTGAAAAAGACGAGGTCCGTTTTATAGAATTGTGGAGAAATATGCCGAGGGTTTCAAAAAAAGTCCTTTCGGAACAGCTCAAACAGCTGGAGGAAAGTCATATGATCCAACGGATTGAAGTCTACAATTTTCCTCCTGAAGTTTATTACAAGCTTACAGATAAAGCCCGGGAATTGGGGCCCATTCTAAATCAGCTGCATCAGTGGGGCAACGAGCTTACTCCTGAGATAAGTTCAAAACCTCAAGAATATTCTGATAAATAAAATCCAGCTCTTCTGAAGTAATGCAGTACGGCGGAACCAGATAAATGATATTTCCCAGCGGACGCATAATAATTCCTCTTTGCAGAAATTCATCGTATAGAATTTTTCCGGTTTCATTAAAATAAGAGGTAGTTTGCTCTGTTTTATATTCAAAAGCGAGAATAGTTCCGGTCTGGCGGACATTCCCAACATTGGGATGCTGCTCCAGAACCTTGATAAAATCTGTATGCTGCCTGCTGATACGATGAATAGAGGCTAATGTTTCTTCCTTTAACAAAAGTTCCATACTCGCCAGTGCTGCGGTACATGCTAAAGGATTCGCTGTAAAAGAATGTCCGTGAAACAGGGTTTTATACTTATCATCAGATAAGAAAGCATTGAAAATATCCTGTGAACAGGTGGTGATTCCCATTGGCATCGTTCCGCCGGTCAGCCCTTTTGAAAAGCACATGATATCAGGCATTTCAGTAAGGTGATTGGCGGCAAACAGTTTCCCGGTTCTTCCAAAGCCTGTGAAGACTTCATCCTGAATCATCAGGATTTCCTTGTGCCGGCAGAATTTCATGAGTTCGTCAAGATGTTCAGCCTCATACATCAGCATTCCGGCTGCGCCTTGTATCAGCGGTTCATAAATAAAACAGACCGTTTCCTTTGCTATCTCTTCAATTTCAGTCTTCAGACGGTCAATATTTTCAGCATTGGGAGTGTCAATAAAAACCACTTCAAAAAGCAAACTTCCGAAAGGTTTTGTCCAGACACTCCTGCCACTCACAGACATCGCTCCGAAAGTATCCCCATGATACGCTTCTTTGAATGCTACGATTTTTGTTTTTTCCTGCCCGAGGTTATAGGCATACTGAATGCACATTTTCAGGGCTGCTTCCACTGCAGTTGACCCATTATCAGAATAGAAAACCTTTTCCTGATTCCCGGGAAGCAGTTTCAAAAGATTTTCTGAAAGCTGAACGGCCGGTTCATGGGTAAACCCAGCAAAAATAACCTGCTCCAGAGTATTCAGCTGCTGGAAAACCCGCTCTGCAATATAAGGATGGGCATGGCCGTGTAAAGTCACCCACCAAGATGAAACAGCATCAATATATTTTTTCCCTTCATCATCATACAGATAAACTCCCTTTCCTTTCACAATAGAAACAGCATCTCCCGCGGTTTTCATCTGGGTGTAGGGGTGCCAGTTGACTGCTTTATCTCTTTCTGTAAGAGAAGTTTGTGTTAATATATTCATTTTTTAATGTATTGATGTATTCATGTAAAATGTATTCATGATGTTAGATAATATATAGAAGAAGCTCTATTCCTTAGCTATAACCCGAATCCCGCAACTAGCAACCCAACTCATCACTCATAATTAATAACTTATAACCCAAGCGAATCAACTAGCAACAAGAATTTTCTTTCACTTTCATCGGTTTCAGACCCAGTTTTTCCAACATCTGCATGTCTTCAGATACACCGGGATTAGGAGTAACCAGCAAGGTTTCCCTTTCTCCTGTAAAAATAGAATTGGCTCCTGCCATAAAGCACCATGCCTGTTCCGTTTCGGACATTTCAATACGGCCCGCACTTAGTCTTACCATGGAAGAAGGCATTACAATTCTTGCCGTAGCAATCATTCTTACCATTTCCCATGTATCTACTTTTTCATTATCCTGAAGCGGAGTTCCTGCTACCCTTGCCAATGCATTGATAGGAACAGATTCCGGGTGTTTTGGCATGGTTGCTAAAGTTAAAAGCATTGAAATACGGTCTCTGTGCGTTTCTCCCAATCCGATGATCCCTCCCGAACATACTGTGATTCCGGCTTTTCTTACATTATTAATCGTGTGAATCCTGTTATCAAAAGTCCGGGTTGAAATGATTTCTTCATAGTACTGTTCGGAAGTATCCAGATTGTGATTATATGCATATAAACCTGCTTCCTGAAGGCGTATCGCCTGTTCTTCGGTCAGCATTCCCAGGGTACAGCAAACTTCCAGTCCTAATTCATTCACGCCTTTTACCATGTCAATTACCCTGTCAAAATCTCTGTTGTTTCTTACTTCACGCCATGCTGCGGCCATACAGAAACGGGATGAGCCGCTGTCTTTAGCTTTCTGTGCATGGGCAATAACGGTTTCCGTGGGAAGTAATGCCTGGACCTTGATATTGGTGTGATAACGGGCTGCCTGTCCGCAGTATGAACAGTCTTCAGGACATCCTCCCGTTTTGATAGATAGCAATGTGGAGATCTGTACTTCAGAAGGGTCATGCCACTCCCGGTGAACCGTTGATGCTTTATAGATCAGTTCCAGCAAAGGCTGATGATAAATTTCTTCTATTTCCTCTTTCGTCCAGTTGTTTCTGATGGTTGTTTTTTGATCCATTATCATAAATTTTGTTTTTTGTTAATTGTTCTGCGGCAGCTTTAATGCTGTCTTTTTCAGGTTGATTCATTTCAGGAATACGGATGATCCCGGTTTCGCTGTTGATAAATCCGGTGATTACTCTTTCCGTATCCGGAGGGAAATTTCCGTTGAGGACCAGGAATTCCAGTTCGATTTTTCTTTGCTGTAATGCCATGACAGAAAGCAAGGTATGGTTGATGCATCCTAAATAATTCCGGACGACCAATGCCACAGGGAGCTCCAGTTTTTCAATCAGATCGATCATGAAAACTTTGTCAGAAAGAGGAACCATAAGTCCTCCCGCCCCTTCTACAATAAGAGGTCGGTCGTTCTCCGGCAGTACGAAGTCTTTCATTTTTATTTCAATATTTTCTTCCCTAGCCGACTGATGTGGTGAAGCGGCCAGCTTAAGACTGTAGGTTTCAGGATGACACCTGGTGTTTTCTGTCCATGATGCTATTTTATGACTGTCTGTGTAATCAAGATCCCCTGACTGTACGGGTTTCCAGTAATCTGCTTTGAAATACTGCACCAGAACAGCAGAGCAGACGGTTTTTCCTACTTCGGTTCCTATACCGGTGATGAATAGTTTGTTCATGAGTGTTGCGTGTTTAGATATCCAGAGTACGTGTTTCCGTATTTCGGGTTATTTAGTTTTTATTCAATGTTAAAAAGCAAATTTGCAAATCAGCCTATTTGCCTTCTCTGCTTCCTTAGCCATTTTACCTTTTCGCCTTCAAACAAATCCCCTGATAATCCCCGCCATTTCAACAATCTCCTCCTCCGTATTGAAACTGTGAAGACATATCCTGAGTCTTTCCGTTCCGGCTTTTACAGCAGGGCTGTAGACCGCATAGGTTAAAAAATCTCTGGCAGATAATGTTTCCTGCAAGACTTTCAGCTGATGATTGTCGGGGATTATTATAGCTTGTATCGGGCTTATTTCTGATGAAGGTGTTTCTATGTTTTGATTTCTGAATATTTTTATGTTTTGAGAGAGTTTATCCTCTAATTCAGGTCTTTGTTTTATAAATTCATAACCTGTCTTTATACTCAGCCACAGGAAATCCTGAGCGGATGTGGTATAGATAAACGGAGATGCAAAATTCACCAGGTATGATTTTACGGTTTCATTACAAAGGATCGCTGCTCCATGCACGCCTAAAGCTTTCCCATAGGTTATTACAGCCGCAAAAACATCTTCTTGCAACTGATATTTCTCAATCAATCCATATCCGAAAACTCCGAAAGCATGGGCTTCATCTACAATCAACGCAGCATTGTATTTTTTTGCTAAGGCTGCAATATCAAGAATCGGTGCCAGGTCTCCATCCATTGAGTACAGGCTTTCTATGGCGATGTAGCATGTTCCTGTCTGCCTTTTTAAGATATTTTCCAGGTCTTCCAGATCATTATGCCTGAATTTTATTTTTTTTGCATGGGACATTCTACAGGCATCGTGAACCGACCGGTGGATCTTTTCATCCACGATAATCACATCATGACGGCCCGGTAATGCAGAAAACAAGGCCAGATTGGCATTATATCCGGAATAGAAAAGCAGTGCTTCAGGATAATGATGCTGCCCGGCAACGTAGTTTTCCACTTCAGTGACCGTGCTGCTGTTTCCGCTGATTAATCTTGAACCGGAACTTCCTGTAAGCAGTTTCGGGTTCTCCTGAACAAGCTGTAAAAGTTTAAACTGAAATTCTTCATTCCTTGCCAGACCAAGATAATCGTTGGAGAAGAAATCAATACCTGTTAATTCAGGTTTTAAAGTTCTTAATATCCCTGCTTTTTTTCTTTGATCAAGCGCTTCCTGAAATCTTTTAAGCATAATCTAACTGCGCTATATCCTCTGCAATAGCATTGATCCACTGGTCGTGCAATTCCTTTTCAATCATCAGAATATGTTCTGCATGCTGCTTCCATTCAGGGGAAAATTCATTGAGCTGATGGATCATTTCTTCAAGATGTCCTTCTTCCTCCAGAATGATGGATTTGACCATAATTTTTGAAGATTCTCTGGTTAAAATATCCTGATAAACCGGATAGAGCTCATCTGCACGAACTTCAATGGCATAGGTAACAAAAAGATAGGCGACATATTTCAACTCTTCCTTATTTAAGGTGAAAACCGTCTGAAGATACCTGCAGGCTTTTACATCCAGGGAATGGAGATACTGTCTGGTGGCAACGGGAGCAAGAAGCTCGTCAGCTTTATACGTTTTGCATAATTCAGGATCTATTTTCCCGATCTGTTTTTTCAGATAATACGCGTGGCGGTGCTCTTCAGCAGCATGTTTCAGCTGGATCAGGGTAACGGAAACAGGATGCTCACATTTAGAGATTTTTCTGGCACCGGCATTTTCCATAAAAGAAAGGGTATTCAGCCATTTGGCGTGGGTCTGGCCATCTTTTACAATCTTTTGAAGCAGTTGATCAAATTCCATAGTGTATAATTTTGTTGCTGGTTGCAGGTTTAGGCTTTAGTTTTCAATGAACTCACATTTCTTAATCCAATACCTGTATCCGCAACTTTTAATTTTATTCCGTTCAAAAGTAGTATCTTTCCGGACCATTAAAAGGTGCCAGTTTTAATATTATGGATAGTCCAGTTGAGATTCCTTATCAAAGTTTTATCGAAATTGACAGAAATTCAGAGACATCAATCTATATGCAGATTGCGAACCAGCTCATCAATGCTATTCAAAGAGGCTTTCTGCCGTACGGGACAAAACTTCCCGGAACCAGAATGTTTAGTGAGGTTCTGGATATCCACCGGAATACAGCAGTTGCAGTATATGATGAATTATCTGCACAGGGCTGGGTAGAAAGTCTTCCGAATAAAGGAACTTTTATCATTGGAGAAAACCAGGAAAAACCCGTTCAAGCGAAGGATTTTGAGAAAAACAGCCTTCAGAATTATCCTAAAGCCACAGGATTTCCTTTTAAGACTTCAAATATATTAGATAATCCTTTTGAACATTCAGACTGTGAATATGTTTTCAATGACGGGGTTCCGGATATCAGGCTTACGCAAATCGGCCAGCATTCGAGGTTTTATAGCTCTATTCTTAAACGGAAATCCAACCAGAAAATGCTCGTCCATTATAATCATGACGGAAGTGAATTTTTTAAGAAGCATCTTTCCCATTATCTTAATCTTTCCCGTGGTCTTCCTATTTCGAAAAACAACCTGCTCATTACCCGAAGCACCGAAATGAGCATCTATATTGTTTCCGAAATTCTTCTTTCTGAAGGAGATACTGTTCTGGTAGGAGCGTTAAGTTATTTTTCCGTCAATATGATCTTTCAGAAAGCAGGCGTAGATATTGTGTCTCTGCCCATAGATGATGAAGGAATTATTGTAGAAAACGTCCGGGAAATCTGTAAGAAAAGAAAGATCAGGATGCTTTACCTTACTCCGCATCACCACTATCCTACTACCGTGGCATTAAGTGCCCAACGCAGGCTTGAGCTACTGGATCTTGCCTATGAATACGGTTTTGTAATCCTTGAAGATGATTACGATTACGAATTTCATTATGATAAAAGTCCGATTCTTCCTTTGGCAAGTGCAGATACCAACGGAATGGTGATTTACATTGGCTCTTTCGGGAAATCTCTGGCTCCGGGGTTCAGAACGGGTTTTATTGTAGCTCCTGAAAATTTGATGGCTGAGATGAGAAAATACCTCGGAATCATAGACCGGCAGGGTGATATTCTGATGGAAAGGGCTTTAGGAGAGATGATTGAGGAAGGGGAAATCAACCGCTATCTGAAAAAGTCGCTGAAGGTGTATCAGGAAAGACGTGATTATTTTGCTGAGCTCCTCGATGGACATTTGGAAAAGCTGATCAGGTTTCAGAAGCCATCCGGAGGTCTTGCTTTCTGGCTGGAATGGAATGTTCCGATTAACCTGATGCAGCTGAGCCGGAATTGTTCCAGGGATAATCTTTTTATTCCTAAAACACTGCTTTACCAGACGAAGGAACTTACGGCGATGAGATTGGGATTTGGAAATTTCAATAAGGAAGAAATGGACAAAAGCGTGGGGATTTTTGCGGAGAATGTGAAACAGTTTTTAATATGAGCTCTCGCGGATTTTGCAGATGGAGCGGATCTTTTTATGCTGAATAAAGCTTTAAGTTTTTAAAACCTACAAGGCTTGGGAATTTGAGGGGCTTGATTTTGTTGGAAAACGCAATGGCGCAAGATTTTTGATGAGAGACTGCTTTAAGGGCGCAAGGAAATCAAAGATTTCCGGCAAAGGGAGAATTAGAATCCATGAGATTGTTTTGCTCCTTGTAAGAAATTTAGCGTCTTTGCGCTTTTCCAACATATTGATAGTATCTCACACAAATCACAATCACTTTGACATTTACTTTATTTATATCCTAAAATCTGTGGAATCGGTCGAATCTGTGGAAAAATAAAAAAGTGCAACGGATTTCGCTACACTTATCTAAATTATTTTTGTTTTTTAAGTCTATACTTTCACTTTCTTTTTCTTCGCTTTCTTCTTTTTCCTGTTCAGATAAATAATAAATCCGGTGATGGGAAGTGATGCTGCAATCATGCCGGCAAAAAGATACAGAATTCTGCCCGTCATTCCAAAGATACTCCCCATATGGAGATCGTAATTCCTTGCTCTCAATGCGCTTCCGTAGCCAATATTCTTATCATTATAAAGTTGGTGTTTTAATACCTTCCCTGAGTACTGGTCAAAATTGAACTGTTCGTTCTGATACTGCTTATTGCCGTAAGTTACTTCGGCGTAATAGGTTCCTTCTTCTTTTTTGGGAAAGGTGATAAGTGCTGATTCTTTATCTGTCAGGCTTTTTTCCACTCTGTTTCCAACTATATCCAGAATGTTTTTTGCATCTGATAACTTTTCGGCAGGTACGGTGCTTTTGGCTTTCTGTTCGGTTTTTGCTTTTCCGTTGAGTGTCTGTTTAACCCACTTATCGAAGCCTTCAAAATTCCAGATCAATGCAGAAAATGTAATCAGAAGTAAAGGAATGACTGCGTAAAATCCCAGGACATTGTGCATATCATAATTGATTCTCTTCCATTTTGCCGATGCCTTGATTAAGAACATGCTTTTCAACGCTTTCTTGTTCATTTTTCGGGGATACCAGATGACCAGTCCGGAAACCAGCATAATTGCTAATATCAGCGTGGAGTATCCGGTAATGGTTTTTCCGATTTTTTCACCGAGTAATAGCCTGCGGTGAAGATCCATCACAATCTCAAAGAAATCGTTTTTTGCATTTTCCACTTCAAGGACTTTTCCGGTGTAAGGGTCTACATACACCCTGTAATAGTGGAGGTAAGTTCCCCAATAGGTCAACGCTTCCTCATTCATTTTCAAAGAGCGGAAAGCATAGCTTCTTGAAGGATCTGAGGAGATCTCTACCCTGTTTACCTTCAGACTGTCCGGTAATGCCTGTTCAGCTTTTAATTTAAGATCTGAAAAAGGCAGTTTTTCTTTTTTTATGGTTTTAACGAAATATTTTTCAGGGTGTATGGCATGTTTCAATTCTTTTTCAAAAGCAAGAATACATCCTGTTACAGCCATTATTACAACTATAAGCCCGGACGTTAGCCCGAGCCATAGATGTAACTGATATGCTGTCTTTCTTAGTATAGAATTCATATTAAAATTTAAGAGTAACCTCCGCCACAAAGTTACGGGGCATTTGTGCTACTACAACACCCTGCCCGGCGAAATACTGTGCATTTCCTAAATTATTCATTTTAAATCCTAGTCTGTATCTTTCTTTTTCAAGGGATACGGAAGCATTCACTAAAGTGTAAGCCGGGAATATAAACTGTCCGGTAGTTGTGTTATCAACCGTAACCTGCTCACCAACGCGGTTCACCCCGAAGCCTAATCCCAGACCCGAAAGTCCTTTGATCGGCAATATATAGCTAATCCAGGAATTGAATACATTAGCCGGACCCGCAGAAGACGGACGACGGCCATCTACATTTGCGGCAGCTTTTACAAACTTACTGTCATTGTAAGAATATCCAGCCATAATGTTCAGGCCTTGAATAGGGTTCAGAATGGTTTCAATTTCAATACCTTTACTTCTCTGTTCTCCGTCTTGTATCGTTACATTATGATTTTTCCCGTCACGGTTCACCACATCCAGTCTCAACATATTGTCGACCAGGATATCATAATATCCTATTGTGAAATTCACCCTGTTTCTCCAGAGATTTCCTTTGAATCCTACTTCCCACTGATTAGAGGTCTGCGGTTTGAAATCCCCGCTGAAATCGGCAAGCGGCTGAGATACCGGTGCCACATAGCTGAAGCCGTTCATATAATTGGCATAGGCTGAAAGATGTTCTTTAAGGATCTGGTAGGTTACGCCTACTTTCGGAGACCATGCTGTCTGATTGAATTTTCCTGTATTTTCATTTTTATTCAGATCAAGCTGTCCTTTGCTTTCATAATGATCTACACGTAAACTTAATAGAGTAACCAAACGGTCCGTAATGTATACGGCATCAGAAACATAGGCGCCATATATATTGGATGATGTCGTGGTTCTTTCCAATGCTGCTTTAGACAGCTGAATTTTCTGAAGCGCAAGATCTCTGGAAATAGCACCATATTTAGCAGTCAGATTCCTTCCGTTGATTGTGTCGTATTTAACGATTGGAGAATTATTATAGTTCAGGGACTGATTTAAATAATCCAAGCCTATCAGGACTTTATTTTTAACTTTCCCAATCTTGAATTCCCCGTTAAAATTCTGTTGGATACTTGTAGAAGCTCCCTCCGAATTCTGCCACTGTACGTTACGTTCCAATAGTTCATCATTTGTATTTCCCCTGATGAACTGGTACTGATACAATCCTTCCGTTTTTCTGTAGTTTCTTGAGATCAGGGTCTGTGAGCTCCATTTATCCGATATTTTGTAATTCACCTCAGCTTTTACATTGATGGAAGGTGCTTTTAAGCTCATATCATTGTTGGAATAAGATTTTTTCCAGTCAAATCCAAGTTCGTCAGGCGTTGTTGCGAAAAACTTTCTTGTTCTGGACAAAAAGATAATCGGGGTGTTGGTTCCTTCATACGTATAAATCTGAGCGCCCAGATTAAACTTTAGCTTATCATTTACCTGATAGCTCAGGGTCGGAGCTACAAACATAGATTTTCTAAACTCAGAATCTCTGAATCCGTTCTGGTACTGATAGGCAGCATTCAGACGGAACAACGTTTTTCTGGAATCTGTGATGGGGCCGTATACATCAGCAGTAACACGGTTCAGGTTATAACTTCCAAGAAGATAAGAAACCTCTCCCCCGAAATAATCTTTCGGTTTTTTCGTCACTACACTGATCAATCCTCCAAAGGAATTAACTGCACCACCATACAAAGTCCCGGAAGGTCCTTTGATAACGTCTATACGTTCAATATCCGCAGGATCAATCTCAGAGTTGGTTGTTGCAGGAACACCATCTACCATAGAAACCCTGGTAGGAAACCCTCTCAAATTATAATAAAAGCTTCCGTCTCCTGCTCTACCCGCGCTTCCCTGCATTTTTACAATACCCGGAGCATTTTTCAAAGCATCCGAAACATCATAAACAAGCTGTTCTTTCAGGATCTGCTGGTTGATACTGGTATAGAACTGCGGATTTTCTATGTTTTTCAGCGGCATCTTAGAGATGGAGGTACTGTCCTTATCCAGAAATTTGTTTCTGCTTACGGCATATACCGTGATCCCTTCAATAACGTTGTTTTCTACCGAGGTATAGATCACCGGAATTTCATAGACATCTTTTTCAATACGGATGGTCTCGCGCATCAATTCAATGTCATTCAAAACCACCTGAAGAGTATATTCTCCAGGCGGCACATTATCAAAGTAATATTCTCCTAAATTGTTGGTTTTAGCCTGATACGGCGTATTGACTAACCTTAAAAGCGCATTTTTTACAGGCACTTTTTCAGACAGCATGATCTTGCCGTTAATGCGTTCACTCTGCTGGGCAGAAACAATAAGCGGAAAGCTGACAAGAAGTAAAAGTAATATAAGGGTTTTAAATGTTTTCATGCTGTAAGTTTTGTAACAGTGGATAGTTTATTTTGCCGTTTTGTGATAATGGAAATGATTCTATGTGTTCGGTGCGTACGTACTGCGGATTGATGCGCAGTTTATTTTTGATGGTTTCAGTAATGATCTGAGGATCAATATCTTTATTATCATACAACACAATGATTTTTTTGTCATTGGCATTCAGACAGACGAATGTATTTCCTTCCAGCTCGTTTTTCAGGATAAATTCTACCTCATCCAGGTTGAGACGGATCCCGAAAAGCTTCATGATACGCTTAATTCTTCCTTTAATATAATACAGTCCATTCTGCCCTCTTCTCGCAGTATCTCCGGTACGAAGAAGCTTTGGCTGTTCGTAAGTGCTTAAATCTTCCAGCTTATTGGCATATCCTCCGCTGATGCTTGAATGCAAGAAAAGAAGTTCATCCGTTTCAGTATCTATCTGGAAGCTGCCTCCGTGTATTGGTGTACCAATAGAGGTTTCTTCCTCTAGAAGTCCGTCTGTGGTAAGATAAGCCATTCTTCCGCCTGCTTCTGTTTGTCCATATTGAGCAAAAAACTGTTTTTCAAACTCATGGCAGTAGTTGAAAATAGTTTTTCTCAACTCAGCATTTATCACGCCTCCTGTATGGGTCATGTATCTCAGGCTGGTGCTGTCTTTTCTGAAGAACCCGATTCTGTTCAGGTTTTCATAGAGATAAGGAACACCGCCCAAGGTGCTGTAGCCGTACTCTTCCATTTCGTCCCAGAAAGCCTTCTGCATAATATCCTTGTCCGTGCATACTATTCTTCCCGCCCGCATACAGTTGGTGGTAAAAATTGAAAAACCGTACACGAAATTAATCGGTACGTTAAGCGGAACTACATCTGTTCCTTGGATCGGCATATACTGAAGGATGCTGATGGCGTTCTGATAGAGGTTTTCATCTGAAAGCTTGACCAGTTTCGGGACTCCGGTGGTTCCGGAAGTGCTCAGCAGGATCTTGATTTCGGGATGAATAACCACTTCGGGCTGATAATCTTTTTTAGCAAAGATCTTTACCGTCTCCGAGAATTCCCTGAGTTCATATCCCTGAACTTCTTCTCTTGAAGGGTCAAAAATATACTTCGGACGGTATTCCGCTTCCAGGCGTTCTTTGAATTCCGGATGCAGTTTCTGTCCCAGAACAGCAATGGCATGCGCTGTTCCATAGAAATTGAGAAGGACCTCAACACTTGGCAGCTGGTTGTCATTGTACAAAAAGATCAATCCTTTTTCTACAGGATTGAGGCCTAAAGACCGGTACAGCGTTTCAACGGGCGTGGTGGCACCGCTGGAAGCATCTGTAAACACCAGGTTCTTGTTGGCAATTACATTTTCTAAAATTTTCATATACTTAGTTTTCTACGAGTACATTGTATTTTTTCATTTTTTCGCGGATCTTTCCGACGGTTCCCATTTCCAGGATGTCATTAAAATCAAATTTGACACGGTAGAACTGCTCCAGGGCCTCTACAATAAGCAGGTGCGACATGGAATCCCATTCAGGAATCTCCTGATACGTTAAGTTTTCATCTACCAGTTCCTTTTTCACAGCGATTGCTGATGCGATAATTTCATAAAATTCGTCTGTTGTGTGCATTTTAAATTTTTATAGTTTTCCATTTACCATTTTTGAAAATCAGTAAGAATAATACAGCCAGTACAATTTCCGAAGAAACAATCGCTGTAAATATTCCTTTCAGCTCCCAGTGAAGCCTTACCCCAAGCAGATACGCCAAAGGAAGCTGAATAACGTAGAACATGATCATGTACAGCAGCGTTACCTGCATAATATTACCGGCCGCATTAAGCGCACGGCTGATCACCATTGTAAAGCCCAGTAAGAGATAAGCCATAGACACCACATGGATATACTGAATTGCATACTGTGCAACTTCAGCTTCCTGAGTGAAGAAAGTCACCACATATTTGGCGGCAAACTGCCAGAATATGGCAACAGCCACCAGATAGGTCATATTGATTCCTCCGGCTCTCCAAACGGTTTTTTCTGCGCGGTCCGGGTTTCCGGCTCCAAGATTCTGTCCGGTCAAAACACCCGCGGCATTTCCTATTCCCCAGGCAGGCATCGTAGCTACGGAAGCTATTCTCTGGGCAATAATATAACCTGCCAATGCTGTAGTCCCGAAAGTAGCGATAATCTTCACCATGATCAGCCAGCTGGAAGCAGGAATAATGTACTGAACCAGCCCGCCAAAAGTAATTTTCAGTATTTTCCTGATTAAAGGCAGGTCAATATGAAATTTCGTAAGGATATTGACACTTGTCCTGCGGGTGAGAAGAATAAAGAACTGGTATAAAACAGCCAGTAATCTGGATAAAATGGTAGCATACGCCAATCCCATCAATCCGTAAGCGGGAATAAAGCCCAATCCGAAAACCAGAATCACGGCAAAGACCATACTGGAGATATGACAAAGCCAAAGCGACTTCATCGCAAGATCAGCATCTCCGGCCCCTCTGAACAATCCATTAATCGAGAGACGAAGAATTACCAGACCAATGCTTAAAAAAACCAGTTTGGAAAACAAAAGTCCGTTTTCCACGATTCCCGTATTGAAACCGAGGAAGCTGATGATTTCTCCTGCAAAAAGGAATGACAAACCGCCAATCAGTAAAGCAAAAGCCGCGGCCAGCAATATGATGTAGTGGGCAGTCCGGCTCATACCTTCCTGATCTTTTTCCCCGGCTCTTCTTGCCGTCAGTGTTGCAGCAGCGATCCCTAATCCAATGGCAATGGCGTTGGCAAAATTGATGTAGTTGTCTGCAATTCCGACCAATCCAAGGACTTTATCACCGAGTTTTGCAATGATCAAAAGATTGATACTCACAAATACGGATTCCATCACCAGCTCCATCACCATAGGAATGGCAAGGCTGAAGATAGAACGGTTGATGCTGCCTGAAGTAAGCTCGACTTTTTTCCCCGCCATAGCTCCGTACGCAAATACAGAGCCTTCTTTTACAAGATGCAGAACCTTTTTCATACTTCCGCTACCGAGTTTTTATTCACAATCTGATACAGCGGATTCGGCAGTGCACCATCTTTTTTCGGGATTGCAAATGCTTTATTTTCGCTGTAACCACCATTCTTCAGTCGTACACTGTTGATGTAGAACCTTTTAAATGCAGGAACATACAGGTCATATTTTTCGTAACGTTCGTTCAGATGAGGGTTGTGATTTTTATAATTCTCAATACATTCATGAACAAGGGTCCAGAACGTCTCTTCCTGGAAGTTGGAATACGTATGCAGGACATTAGCTAAATACCTGAAAAACGCATCAAAAACGCCCAAAAGAATAGACAACGGCACATTTTCCTTGTTGGAAGACTGGATCAGCCCGTCTGCCAGATGGTCAGGAAGTTTTTCCCTTGCTTCCGGAGTCAGGACGATATCATCCACGAAATCTTTGATGACAATTCTCTGCGGTATTCCGTTTTTCAGAACGACCATGATGTTTTCCCCGTGAGGTGTCACACAAAGAGAATGGGTATAATAAATGTGAAGCAGCGGGGTAAGATAAGCGTCCAAATAATCTGTAATCCACTGACGGATGCTGATTCCCGCTTTTTCTGCAAAAGCCTGAACCAAAGGAACTCCATTCTGATCCACAAAAAGCAATGAAGCCATGGTGAACATTTCTTCGTCTTCTTTTAAATATTTGCAGGCGCTTTCACGCCATAAAGCTCCAAGAAATTCATTATACTGGTAAGGAACTCCTGTAATGGCGCTGTAATTGGGATGCAGATAGGCAATAGAAGCTTCTTCCCCTAAAAATATGGTTCCTTTGTCTTCAAGATAAGCATCATCTTTAATCAGTCCTTTTACCCAGTCTGTAATAGCCGGAGCAATTTTCATCTGTTTAGGAGATAATCCCCTGATGTTTCCCGTGCTTAAAATAGAAACAGCAGTCTTCAGGTATCTTTTTTCAGGATGATTGGTATTGAATAACGTACGGATACTCTGCTGCGGACTGTAGCTATCATTGCCTTCTCCCAGCAGTACCAAAATACTGCCAGCAATATCCCCTGCAAAATGAATCTTTAGTTTATGTTCCCACTGCCACGGATGTACCGGAATTAAATTATAATCCTGAACGGATTTCCCTTCACTTATAAGCTTTTGCTGGAATTTTTCAAACAATTCATCTCCCATTTCGGAACGGTAGAATTCTTCCTGATCAATATGTTCCAGCGACTGAAAAGCAGATCTTTCTTTGTGGGCAGCCAGCCAAAGCACTTTTAGATCCTGTGATGCTTCGGGAGCAAACGTTTCAAGATCGGTCGGAGAAAATCCTAAACGGCTTTTGTTCACGATTACCCACGGGTGCCCGGTCATCTGGTGTTCTACCGTCTGGTAATTGCTGGATGCAAGATCTTTTGAAGACATCACACCTCTGGATAGGATTAAGGCATCGCAGTATAAAGTATATAGCAATTCTTCGGTATATCTTGCTAAAGTATTGGCATCAAGATCAAATACCGTCTGCATTTCAAGGAAAAATTCAGGGATATTCAGAACGATAGACGATACACCGTCCGTAACTTTCTGGATGCTGTCTTTATCAATATGCCAGTAATCCATCATTCTTTCCTGTCCGCGGAAACTGTATTCTATGTTTTCGATTCCTGTTTCAAGCTTAAAAACAGTAAATCCCAGTTCATCCTGAAGGATTGCTACAGGTTTCAGCCTTTCTTCATGCATCAGTTCTGCAATGGTCTTGGCCATAAGATCCCTGTTGGCCTGCAGCCAGATTTCCTGACTGATGGGCGTATTATTTAAATTGGTGTTCATTTCTGTTATATTTTCTCGGTGGCTACAGCGGCATGTTTTTCAACGTCAAAATCCTGGAATGCTATTTTCTTTTCGATCTTATAATATTCTCTTCCCAAAATGTCATTAATGATATAGGAATTACGGTAAGCAGCCATTCCAAGATCTGTTGAAATATAGCTGTGGGTATGTACTTCCGCATGAAGGACGTAAATTTCGCCGCCGTTATGGTCTATGGAATAATTCCTGTTCACGGCAAATAAACCGCCTGAATCCCTTTTAATTCTGGACTGGATATTCTTCAGGAAAGCAGGTTCGTGATAACGGTATCCGGTTCCTACCACCAGGTAATCAGCTTCCTGTTCGTATGGAACTTCCTGCTCCAGCTGTGTGAATTCAAGAGTTAAACGGGTCGGATCGCTGTTATCTACTCTATCCAGTTGGCTGTTTGGAATAATCGTCAGCTTCGGATCAGCATTATCAATATTCAGGTCGTAGATAAAATCGTAGATCTCATTGATCAGATCGTAATTAATCCCTTTAAACTGTGCCTGCTGCTTGCTTAAAATCGTCTTTCTTGCCGATTCGTCTCTGCCATAGAAATAATCTACATAATCAGGAGAAGTCAATTCCAAGGTCAGTTTTGAATACTCCATCGGGAAGAAACGGTCCGGACGGGAATACCAGCCCAGTTGCGTGTCTTCATCACGGCTTTGAAGCAGGTCATAGAAAACCTCTGCAGCACTCTGCCCTGAACCAATCACCGCAATTTTCTTACCCTGCGCCAGAAGTTCTTCCTTGCGGTACAAATAAGAACTTGTATGAAGAATACGTGAATCTTCTTTCGGAATAAACGAAGGAATATGCGGCTGTGTCCCTGTTCCCAGGATCAGTCTTTCTGTTCTGAAAACTTCTGTTTCTTTGGTTTTGGTATGAACCGTTGTGATTAAGTATAATCCGTCTTCATACACAATATCCACAACCTGCGTGGAGAAGCGGCACTGCGGCAGCTGGCTTACCACCCACTGGCAGTAACGGTTGTATTCTTTTCTCGGGATGAAAAAATCTTCCCGGATAAAGAATTTGTACAACCTGTTAGTTTCTTTTAAGTAATTCAGAAGGCTTAGCGGGTTGGTAGGGTCTGCCATGGATACACAGTCGCACAGAAAAGGTGTCTGTAATGTTACATGGTCAATCATCAATCCCGGATGCCAGTCGAAGCCGTCTCTCTGGTCCAGGAAAAGGGTTTTTAATTCAGAAATCGGGTTGGATAAAGCAGCCAGTCCTAAATTAAAAGGACCAATCCCAATTCCAATCACATTATATATATTCTCGTTATTCATGTTCAGTAATTTTTACGGTAAATTCTACGTCTTTATTCTGAGGGAATTTTTCCCAATACCATTCTCTGTAGCAGAAGTTCAGGTTGGCTTTTTTGTGAGGCATTTCAATGACTTTATCTACTTTGAAACCCACATGGGCTTTATTCATCATAGAAGCCAGGGAATCCACAGAGCCTTCTCCTACCATTTTCCCTACCTCCGGCTGGGCAAATACATAATCTACCATAGACTGTGTGGAAGGAGAAACGAATTTTTTCTTCGGATCCGTTGGTGCAATGAACTGGTGCGTTCCGTAGTCGGTAGGAAGCACGTCATAGTAATCTCCTACGATATCCCTGCACGGCCAGTATACCTCAATATTACAGGTAGGCTCCCCATTACTCATCAAGATGTAGCTGTGGGCTTCATCACCCGGAAGCATCAGACGGTAATAGGTTTCCAGCTCATCAATCGGCCAGTTCATCTGCCAGATTTTGATGGCATGCTCGCGGTTAAACCATTCGTGAAGCATTTCAAGGTCTTGATCAAGATCTACCGGTCTCATGGTAACGGTCACATCATCTTTCTGGAAATAGCGGCTGAAAAAGACCTCTTTCCCTTTCGGCTGTATCAGTTGGTCAGAGAAATAGTGATAATGAAGAAGATTCGGAACCCTGGCGTAGGAAATTGCCCCTGCACTGGTAATTCCATCAATTTCATTGGCTACCGCTTTAAAATTGGTTTTAGTACCCCAATAGCGGTTTTCAAGGGCATAACGCGTGAAATCTGAAGGTTCCTCATGGTGAATTCTTTCAAATTCGTCATGTAAAATATTGATCAGATCTCTTTCCTTTTTCCATTCGGTTTTCCCTAAAGAAGCGATCAATGCCGTAAGATTGCTCACCAGCACATGATAAGAGATAATGTCCAAAAGACGCTCATCCCTGATGAAAAGATCTTCAATTTCAGGATATTCCTTTGAAAGCTCAGTGTATTGTTCTCTGGCGCTTTCTCTCAGTAAATAACCCTGTGCATCCCTTACAAAAAGAGTCTGCGGCATCAGCTGGTCATCCAGTTGGATCAGAAGGTTCTGCTGGTGGGCTTCAGGAGCCATTCCGTATTGGCTGTAAAGGTGATTTAAAGGTGTGATCAGCAATTTAATATACTTCTCAAACCATAATTTCACCGTTTCTTCCAGATTTGTTCCCTGTTTTTCCGAAACTTCCGTAAAGAATTTCTGGATAAAATTCTGTCCTTCCGAAGGTTCATCCTGGCAAAGTCTTGCCAATAATACAATTTTGTCCTCCGGTGAAAACGGGTTTTCACGGATCAGGAGATTAAGGCTTTCAATATTTTTATCTTCATGGTAAACGCCCAATGTTACCGGCTCCAGAAGCAGTCTGAACTGATTAAAATCCTTTTCAAATGATGCTGCGGCATGCTTACGCCATAATGCAGATGCATAGCCTCTGGCAAGGTCTTTTTCTGTATTGATTCTGATGGACCCTGTTAAAAGGACATTTAAAGAAAATTTAGGCATCCATGGAATATTCTCGCTGTACATACTTCTGATGGAGGATGTGGAATAAAATTCTTCTCCCAAAGTTCCGATATGGATTAATGTACGGTTGCTGACCATTTCTGCACCTTCCTCCGTAGATAAAAGGTAGCTGGCTTCCCACGGATGGCATGGAACGGTATAAAAATCTGAAACAGACTCGCCTTCATTCAGGTATTGCTGTTCAAGGTTTTCCGGTAATGAAACCAGGTCTTTCAGAAATTCTTCATACGGGATATCCAGTACTGAATTTTCTTTTACACAGCTTTTATGAACCATAAAATATTCAAGCTGGATCCCTTTATTGAATTCCGGGCCGTAAAGAAGCTGCTTTTCCCTGGAGAATCCCATTCTTGCTTTTGTAAAAGGATGAAGGTTGTGGCCTACCGGAAGCTGCTGTTCAGATTCAAGGAAAGAATACGTTAATACATCTTTATCTTTTAATCCTTCATTCATGATCATCTGAAGATTCCTGAAGCTGTTTTGAACTCTCTTGGTGAAAAGTTCCTGCCCCTGTTGGGTAGGTCCTTCAGAAAGCTCCTGATACACCAAAGCGGTTAATTGATCAAGATCGATCTCAGAAACCTTTTGATTTTTGTGATCCACGATCCATAAAGGCATTCCATAGTTATGAAACGTACTCTCGGAACGATAGGAAACAGGGACAAATAAGAAAACTTCGCTTTTTTTCAGATCAAACCTGATGTGGAGTGGATACGTACTGTTTTGCAGCGCACTGGCTGTTAAGGTATCATATTTTGGAACTCCCTGATAAAATTTTCCGTTTCCAAGCTCGCGGAGCATTCCGTTCAGGAGAATCCGTACTGTAATTTCCTGTGCTTGTTCTGACACCTTAGTTTGCTGTACCAAAGTCTTCTCCATGAGCTTTTATTTTGTTTAAAATTTGATGAACGTCTTCTGTCGTGGTAATTGGATTAAGGAACGTAAATTTTAGATAGAAATTCCCGTCTACTTTTGTGCTGGCTACCAAAACTTCCCCGCTGTAGAACAGCTTCATTTTGATGTATTGGTTCAAAGCATTCAGATCTTCAATGTCTTCTCTGATATAACGGAAAACCAGAACACTCAGGTCCGTATCGGAAAGCAGTTCGAAATCGGCATTTTCCTGGATCATGGAAGCCACGTCTTTGGTAAGATCTATTACCGTATCTGTGTATTCAGAAAGCTGTTCTTTACCCATCATTCTTAAGGTAAACCAAAGTTTCAGAGCATCAAATCTCCTGGTACTCTGGATAATGGACTTGTTGATTTGTGCCGGAATTTCCTCTTCATCCATTTCTGCAGGATTCAGATAGTCTGCATGGTGTTTAAGGATTCTTAATTCCCTTTTATTCTTCACGATAAAAGCACTGCTGCTGATCGGCTGGAAGAATGATTTGTGATAATCTATCGTCACCGAATCCGCTCTTTCAATGCCGTTGAGTAGATAACGGTATTTTTCGCTCAGTAATAAAGCACATCCGTAGGCTGCATCTACGTGCATCCAGATATTATATTGTTCTGCAATATTGGCGATATCTTCCAGCGGATCTACATTTCCAAAGTCTGTAGTTCCGGCAGTGGCTACAATCCCGATAGGAATATTTCCCAGTTGTTCTTCCCTTTTAATGTATTTTTTCAGCAAAGTGATATCCATACAGAATCTGTCGTCCGTAGGAACTTTAACGATGCATTTCTCGCCTAATCCCATGATAGAGGCATTCTTTAAGTTGCTGAAGTGGGATTTATCAGAAACAAAGATTCTGAAACGCCCTGCTTCCTGTGGAAGTCCATCTAATTTAATATTGTGATTGTATCTTTTCTGAGAAAAGCAGTCGCGCATCATCACAAGTCCCATCAGATTACTTTGTGATCCTCCGGCAGTGAAAACACCGTCGCTGGTTTCCGCACTGTATCCTAATTGCTCAGCTGTCCAGTCGATCAGTTTTCTTTCCATAAATGTTCCTCCGGCACTCTGGTCGTAGGTATCCTGGGACGAATTGATGGCACTTACAAGGATTTCACCGGCTAAGGCAGGAATAACAATCGGACAGTTAAGGTGTGCTACGTATTGTGGTAAGTGAAAAGCGGTGGCGTGCTTTACATATATAGTATCTACTTCCTGAAGAAGTTCCTGGTAAGAAGACAGTTTTTGATCAAGATCTATCTGTTGTACCATGCCTTTCATTTCTTTGGCTTCTATTCCGCTGAAGGGTTTGTCGGTTCTGTGAAGAAATGTTCCCACAAGGTCTAAAGTTTCTTTAACAGCGGAACGATAATGATCATAATTATCAGAATGAAAAATATTTCCAAAATTCCCCGAAATGTGAGGTAAGGAAGCGCCCAGGATGTCTCCGGCGGGCATTTGATTGTTGTTCATATATTGTATTGTAAGGTGATTTTTAAAATCAATAAGTTGTGTAAAATGATATGATATATAGATGTATATACCTGACAGTCAATGTTTTAATTTTTACATTTTTTTTACTTTTTATTTGGTGATTTGTAAATTATTCATAAATTTGAACTCGCAATTGTTATTTAGAATAATTAAAAACAAATATAAAAATTTAATTTACACACCAAATATTTTTTTAATGAATTCGACAGAAATTTTAGATAACGACAGTATTACTGCGGTAAAACTGCTTCCCGCCATCATTGAGATTACCTCTCAGGAAAGAAGAATGATACAAGATGCAGCGGTGCATCTTGAGAGAAAATATGGCAGCTATGAAAACCGTGAATTCATCACCCACGTCCACCAGCTGGCTTCTTATTTTTTACCGGAAAGAATTCTGCATATAGCCGCAGATTTCGCGAGCGACTTTTCAAAAGATCAGTACGGGGCCATCGTGTTCAGAGGCTTAATGGATATTGATCAGGAAAGCATCGGGACTACCCCTGCGAACTGGCAGTCTGCAGATTATTCCAAATTCAATTTGTATGGTTTTGCCTGTGCCCTGCTGCATGGAGCGCTTCCATCAAAGCCCGTACAATACTATTCCCAGCGTAAAGGCGGCGGACTGATGCACGCCATCATTCCGGATGAGAAAATGCGGGAAACCCAGACCGGATCAGGATCTTCAACAGATCTTTATGTACATACCGAAGATGCCTTCCTTAAACATCAGGCGGACTTCTTAAGCTTTATGTACATCAGAAATGAAGAGCAGGTACCTTCTACTCTATACTCTATCCGCTCTCATGAATCTATCGGGGAAAAATTCAGACCACTTTTTGAGCGTATGTATAAGATTCCGAAGGATGCCAACCTGGAAACCGGAACAGACGAAGAAGAGGTTCTGGATGCCATTTTGTACGGTAATTATGAACTGCCTTTCATGAGATTTGATGCAGCGGAACAGTTATTCAATCCAAGCATTAAGCAAAGTGATGATGCCCACCATCATCTGAATGAATTCTGGGAAGAGGCAAGAGACCTGATCTATTCAGGATTTACACCACAGGCCGGAGATGTTATATTGGTCAATAATCATTTATGTGCTCACGGAAGATCGGCTTTCCGTGCAGGAGTGAGAAATATTGACGGCATAGAATACCAATGCCAAAGAAGAATTATGCTCCGCATGATGAGCAAAGTAAGCCTGATGGACATGAGAGCTCATACGCTTACGGAAGACCCGTTCTTTGTGATTGAAGAACATTTGGGGAAAAACTTTGAAAATATTTAAATTGTTTTGATATCATTGAATGACAAATCCTTTTAAGCTCAAGTCTTAAAAGGATTTTTATTTTTGAAACTCATACTCTTCATGATTTCAACTTTATTTAATTATACATCGTTGTATTATAATATCATATGGAATTTATATAAAGCTGTTTAATGATTGAAAAACTGATTGAATAAAGTCAATTGTTCAGATAATGATCTGCTCCAGTACTGTGGATCATGAGCGCCCGGAGATTCTATGTAAAGATGCGGAATCTTAAGGTCTGTGAGTTTTTCATGAAATTTTCTGTTCATCCCGATCATTTGTGTGTCTTCCGTTCCGCAGTCGAAAATATACTGCTGTTCTGCTGTAGCCATAGTTTTCGCTTTATTATCTGTAAGAAATTTAGGATTTAATGATATTGCAGATCCTAATACTTTATCTACCTGATAATGAGTATATCCTTCCCCGAATGAATTAAAATCCAAAGCCCCGCAAGAACTTCCCACAATACCAAATGTATTATTGTACGTCGTTCCAATATTAACAGCTCCATATCCTCCCATACTCCAGCCCAGGATCCCACGCGATTTTTTATCTATTTTTACCGGATAATTTTTATTGACAAAATCCACAAGCTCCTGTCCGATAAAGGTCTGGTACTGGGAATCTTTAATCAACGGACTGTCTACGTACCACGAATTGTAATTTCCGTCAGGTAGTATGTAAATCGTCTTATATTCCTGTGCTTTTTTAACCAGATCAGGAATGTCCTGCTTAATTGTGCGTTCAGGATTTCCACTGTAGCCGTGAAGAATATAAACCGATGGATAGGTTATTCCCTGCTGCACCTCCGGTATGATGATAATGGTTTTAATATTTTTATTCATTTTAGCACTGAAAACTTCTTGATGAATGATTTTCTGTGCGGAAAGTTGTGCAGATAATGTCAATACACATACAATGCTTACTAAATTTTTCATACGATACAAATTGTTCTAGTTTTGTATAACAAAGATGTGGCTGAGAAAATAAAAAAGCCTCAACATATGTTGAGGCTTTTGTCAGTTTATTTCTTTTTTTATGCGGCTCAGCTGGGTAGGTGTAATTCCCAGATAAGAAGCAATATGGTGCTGTTTCAGCCGGTCGTGAAGCACTTTATTCTCCAGAAGTTGTAAATACCGTTGTTTGGCTGTTTCATGTTTTAAGGAAATTTCCAGCGGCTCTTTTTTTACCACCCAGTTTTTTTCCAGATAGCGAATGTGGAATAACGCTAGATCGTGATATTGATTAATAAGATCCCTGTAAGCTTTTGCCGGATATTTTATCACCGAACAGTCTTCTAGAGCAATGATATTAAAATCGCTGGGTTTGTCTTTAATAATGGCTGCTGTAGAAGCCACAAAACTTTTTTCTTCAAAGAAGATCTTATACACAGAATCTCCCTGTTCGTCTACGGTATAATAGCCTACCAACCCTGATTTTATAAAATAATAATAATATCTGGCAGCAGATCCGGCTTCCTGAAGAAGTTCATTTTTATAATAGGTCTCTTCCGTACAGATATTTACCAATGCCTTAACTGTTTCTTCTGATAAGGGATAATAGGTACTGATTTGTTCTAAAAATTCTTTCAAAGCTAGATAATATTTAATCCAGAATTTTCTTCATCATCAGATCGGTCTGTTCATCATCTCCCAACCTGAAGGTATGGTTTCCGAACACTTCAAAACCATTTTTCTCATAAAATCTAATCGCTCTTGGGTTCTTTTCCCATACACCAAGCCACAGGTATTTTTTGTGAAGGCTTTTTGCTGTTTCCAAAGCCTGATCATACAGCAGCTGTCCTACTTTCTGTCCGTGATGACTTTTTTTAACATATATCCTCTCTATTTCCATAGCGGTATCATCCTGCAGTTCTGTTTGTGCAGATCCTGAGTTTAATTTAAGATAGCCTACAGGGATGTCTTCTTCCCATGCGATATAGAAATGGGAATTCTGATGATTCAATTCTGATTTTACTTTTTCCGTACTGAAACTTTTTTCGAGATAATTTTTCATAGCTTCCTCTGAGTTGCTTTCGGAAAAGGTTTCTGAAAAGGTCTGTATTCCAATATTCTGAATAGTTTCAAGGTCGTTTATTCCAGCTTTCAAAATTGTTATTGATGACATAATGCGTATTTATTGTTCTAATTTATTAATAAGATTTTTTATTTGGGGTATGCTCAGTTCTGTTTTTGTTCCTGTTTTTAAAATATTTTTCAGAATTTTAAGATGGGCAGTTTTTAATGCATCTTCGGCTTTTACTTCCTGATCAGGGGTTACTCCGATGTGTTCCCAGTTTTTATGGCTTTTGGCAGAAGTAATTTTCCCAGCCGGAACGAGCAGTAAGTACTGATTTTGAATGATAAAATGATCTACAGGATTGGCAGCTCCTTCGGTTTTCTCACCTATTATTTCAGCCAGCTGATGTTCCTGTAAGAAGTAAGCCACGGCCTCCCCTGCGGAAAAGGTTCGTTTACTGGTAAGGATATAAATATTTTTATGAAGATATTTCTGTCCGGAAACTTTGGCCTGTGTTATATTTTGTACAGTCTTGTCTGTATGTCTTAAGTAAGTGGTGTAAAGGTTCGTTTTTTTGTCAAAAAAGTAACTGCAGAACAGCATAAGCATTCCATTATCTCCACCTCCATTTTCTCTGAGATCAATGATTAAGGAATGCGTATTGGCCACAAAATCCATTGCAGAGGCCAGCGTTTTTGCGCTGGATTCAGGGGAAGCAAAACCTCTGAAATCTATATAACCAATATTGCCCTGCAGCCGTTGAACACTTTCAAAACCAAAATTTTCAAGACTGTTGTGAAAATTATCCTGTTTTTCTCTTTCCTTTTCATCGATTGGTTTTTCAGGACTGTAGTTTTCAAGGTATTTAACAAAGAAATGTTTATCTTTTATACCAGTCCGTAGTTTCTGAGTGAGCAGTGCTGCAAAATCTTTTTTACTCAGATCATTAAAAGTTCCTTTTCCGGATTCACTCTGAAATAAAGAATCCACTTTTTTGTAGGCATCTTTATCAAGGTAATATTGCTTTACTTTTTCTGTGATATCAGAAAGCACCGCTGTATTTTCGTTTCTCTGTGCGTAAGAGAATAAGGAGTGTAAAAATAAAACTCCGGCTATTATTTTTTTCATTGAAACAGGCATTATATTTTCAGCAAAAGTATCCCAATGAAAATCATATAAATTGTAAAAATGGAAACTCAGATAAATAACCAGATATTATTCTGTTGTGTATCTACATTTTCAAAGAATTTTCCCGGGCTTATTTTTGTAAGTTCCTTAAAATCTTTAATAAGATGAGACTGATCATAAAAAAGGTTTTCATATGAAAGTTCCGTAAGATTTCTGGATTTTTTATTTGAAATAAGGACTTTGCGGAATCTCTGGATTTTCCTGAATTCTGATGCGGGTTTGCCCAGATACCGGTTTGAAATTTTATTGAGATACTGTCTTGTAATTCTGTTTTTTTCAGCAATCTCTTCGATGCTCAGCTCAGTATCAAAATCAGCCAGAATATTGTAGGCTAAGGTTAAATTTTTTGGTTGGAAATTTGAAAGCCAGTAATTTTCCAGCAATTCAATTTGTCGCTTTCTGTCCCTTTCTTTTAAAACAGCATTCATGATTTCATTAAAATTTGAAAGCTGAAGATGCTCCTTTAAAGCTGAACTTTCACCTGCCTCAAAAAAATGATACATTCCCAAGGGCTTAAAGTATACCGTAACTTCGTTTACAGACTGCCGGTAATAAATTTCAGTAGGAACAGAGCATCTGGAAACAAAATCGATCACCAGGTTCTCCGATAATGATCTGTGAATCTCTACCCAACCCTTATCCTGAGTAATAGACACGTCCTGACAGGCTGATACAATAAAGTAATTGTCCGGAAAGGTAAGATATCTTACAGGCTGGTGGCTGTCATCCTTGTCTACAAAATAATATCCTTCAATATATTTTTGAAGAACAGGATGCAGGGGCTGATAAAAGGTAACTTTCATAAGAACTGCAATCTCAGATTTCTAACAGAAATTACCCTATGAAAATAATATCTTTTTAAATGCTTCAGAAGCCAGATGTACCTGAACCGACCAATCGTCCGCAGCATCACTTCCGGCATCATCTGAAATATACTTAAGGCATAAAAACGGAATATTTTCCTTTTGGGCAATAAGAGCCAGCGGATAAGCCTCCATATCTACAATATTGTAATCCGTTTCGGAATGATTCATTTCAAAGCTGTCTCCACTGCCACAGATTCCCTGCTCCAGGCCGTACATTTCAAGACCGTATTCCAAAACGGGAGGAATTCCGGACAACGGCGTTTCATAAAGGCTGAAGCCAAGTCCTCTTACATCCATATCGCGCTGGATAAACTTTGTGCAGCAGACCACTTCGCCTTTACTGAAGCTTTTGCTTCCTGCAGATCCAAGGTTGATGATCAGTTTTGGCTTCCTGATATGAATTTCTTTTGTCAGTTCTATGGCCGCATTCACTTTCCCGATTCCTGTTACCAGTTTATTTTTTCCTTCAAATGCTTTTCCAGCTTCTGAATCCAGAGCAAAGACAAACAGGGTTTCTGAAACAGGATATTGAGATTCAGCATTTATTTTTATCATGGAGCTTAATTTATTTGAACAAAAATAAGCATTGGACGGATAAAATAAACTTCTTTCTAACTTTATTATCTGTTTTTAGAAAATTTATTCTGGCGTAAAGTTTTATGAAAAAGATTTATACTTTGAGTTAGGCAAAGAAGGTGCTGTGCCACTGATTAAGCAGATTTTTATACAGCAGCTTCATGAAATCAATCTCTGATGATTCTCTTTGCTTCTCTTAAATTATTTCATTCTAAAATAAAACTTTGTGTTAAATAAATATGATATTGATAATCAATATATTAATTAAATTAAACGGTAACTTTTTTAATTTTTATTCCCATACAGAATGAAAAAAAACACCCCGGATTGAGGTGTTCTCTATACTGAATAAGTATTTTTTTATTCCAGAAACGCTAATGCCACTAGTTTTTTTCACAAACTACACAAATATTAACATCTTTCAATGGTAATATCTGTAAATCCTTGTGATAATTGCCATCAGCTCTTAACTTGTTTACTCTTTAGCTCTAAAACTCTCAAACTAAATACTGCAGCCATCCGCATCACATGAAGCTCCTCCCTGGGAAAGATCCTTAAACGGACTTACCGTTTCTTTATAGGTCTGCTGTAAAGCATCTGCAAAAACTTCTGCCGGCTGTGCTCCGGATACGGCATACTTTCCGTTTAACACGAAGAAAGGAACGCTGGAAATACCATTATTTCTTGCTTCCTGGATATCCTGATTGATTTCATAATCAAACTGGTCTGAAACTAAGGCCTGCCTTGCTTCATCCTTATCAATTCCTAAATGATCAGCAAGCGAAATGAGTTCCTCAATATCCCCAACGTTTTTTCCATCCGTAAAGTGAGCTTTAAAAAGAGCTTCTTCCATTTCATTCGCCTTACCATATTTTTTAGCCAGATGAAGTAATTTATGGGCGTTAAAAGTGTTGATAATTAAAGCTTTTTCAAAGTTAAAATCAATTCCTGCCCCTTTTCCCATCTGGGCTACCTGGCCGATCATCTGGGCGGCCTGTTCTGCCGGAAAACCTTTTTTCTCTTTAAAATATTCGATGGTATTTTGAGATTGAACCGGGTCCAAAGTTGGGTCCAACTGGAAACTCTTCCATTCTACTTCCACTTCATTCTTAAACGGAAGCTTTTCAAGGGCCTGTTCAAAATTATTCTTTCCGATGTAGCAAAACGGACACATGACATCAGACCATATTTCTATTTTCATTGTTCTATTTTTAATTTTGTGAAATTATTTAAAGAACAAAGGTACTGTATTTTTATTAATGTAACAAAATCTGTTACATTATAATTTAATATCATATGAAAAGCGAGGATACCCAAACAAAACTTATCAAAATGAGATGCCAGTACGAAGACTTAGTCAGGAAAACATAGGTAACGCAGATGTTGAAGTTAAGGCTGGGATGCGTTTACTTTGTTGCTGAATATTACATGAGCTAAAATAGCAAGCAGTCCGAAAGATGTTCCTACAAAACAAACTCCTTCCCACTGTGCATACTGCCAGGCAATAGATGCCAGCCAGGTTCCCAGTGATCCGCCAATGAAATAGGAAACCATGTAAACTGTATTCAAACGGTTTACAGCATTGGATTTAATCAGGAAATAATTCGTCTGGTTCATGATATGGCTGGACTGTACGCCAAGATCAACCAAAATAACACCAATGATTAATCCCCAGTAAGTTTCACCAGCAAAATAGGTAAAGGCCCAGCTTCCGACCACAATAAAAAGCGAATACAGAATAATCCTGTTAATATCCAGATATTTCTGAAGCTTCCCCACTTTGGCGGCTGCCAGTGCTCCTACAGCTCCGGCCAGTCCAAAACTCCCCACCACAGATGAACCCGCATTAAACGGCGGTTTCTCCATATGAAAGACCAATGTTGTAAATAATGCACACATCGACCCAAAAGCCATAGCTCCGCGGAAAGAAGCCAGCTGCAATATAGGCTGTGTTTTTGCCAGGTGGGCCACAGACTGCATTAATTCTTTGTAGGTTCCTTTAAAATTAGGCTGCATTTCCGGAAGCATTTTATAAATAGCGATCCAGACAATAACCATCAGGCCTGCGGCAATACCGAACATCGCTCTCCAGCCCCACACATCACCCACAATTCCACCTATAAATCTGGATAAAAGAATCCCTAATAATAATCCTGACATCACCGTTCCGATATTGGAAGATTTTTCTTGATCAGAAGACAATTCAGCGGCAATGGGTATAAATAATTGAGGAATTACTGACGTTACCCCGATCAGTAAACTCGCAGCATACAGCATCCATAACTGGGTGGCGAAAGTCATCCATAGTAATGAGCCAAAAACTAAAAACAGATCGATCAGAATTAATTTCTTACGGAAAAATTTATCTCCCAAAGGAACAATTAATAATAATCCTAAAGCATACCCTATTTGTGTGAGCACAGAAATTTTGCCTGCTGCACTTTCAGAAATATGAAGATCGTCAGAAATAAGGGCAAGTAAAGGCTGGTTGTAATAATTATTGGCTACCACAAGGCCTGAAATAACGGCCATAAGCCAGATCACTGTTCTTGAAATACCGTTCGTATTGCTCGTCTGCATAGTTGGATTGAAAATTTAACTTCAAATGTAAAATAGAATTAATAAAAAGAACGCATCCTGAATTGGCAATCAGGAATGATCCCATGGACAGATCTACTATTTTAAAGCACTGCAAAGATAAGGAATTTAAAAAGAGGCCGTCTATTGCAAACGGCCTCTTTCAATCAACTATGGCATTTAATCTAAAAAATAATTTATAATCAGGAAAAAGGAAGTTTTTTTCGTCAGTAATGGGCTTACAGAAAGTCCGCCTTGTGTTATATGTTTACATTAACGGAAAATGGCTTTTAATATTTTGTGATTATGTTATTTTATCTTGATTATTTAAACAGTTTTATCTTAAATATCTTTATCTGAAAGGATTTTTAATAGGAATTCATTTTTTTTTAGCAAATTTGTAGAAAGACACATTTACACTAGTTCCATGGATTCTAAACAACAGCTTTTACAGCAGTCAACTGAGGCAAAAGAGATTTTTCTGCCCCATATCTCAGCCGATCCCGTTATTTTTGGATTTGAGCACAATGAGCTTAAAGTTCTGCTTCTGAAAACCAATTACAGAAAAAAATGGCTTCTTCCCGGGGGGTATGTAGGTAAAGACGAGGATCTGGACGATGCTGTGAAGAGAATACTTAAGGAAAGATCGGGGATTACAGATATTTACCTCGAAGAATTTGGAGTATTTGGCAAGAAAAACAGAAGTGAATTTTATTTTGAGGATTTCGATGAGACGCTTTTCCAGAAACAGCGCTTCATTACTGTAGGATATTACGCCTTATACAGACCGTCCCTGTTTCGCCTGATCCCGGATGAATTCAGTGAGACCTGCGAGTGGGTTTTTGTAAGCAAGCTGCCGGAGATAGAATTCGGGATGGATCATTATGAAATCATTCAAAAGGCTCTTCTTACCCTCAGACAGAAAATTTCTACAAAGCCTATCGGGAAAAACCTGCTTCCTGAAAAATTTACTCTTCCCGAACTGCAAAAGTTATATGAAGCTATTTTGGGAAAAGAACTGAACCGTGGGAATTTTTACAGAAAAATAAAAAATCTGGGAATTCTGAAAAAGCTCGACGAACAGAGACGGGGCGGTGCTCACAAAGCTCCCGACCTCTACTCTTTTGATGAGGAACATTATGCCAGAGCTATGGAAAACGGTCTGAACAGCTGGTAAATTATTGTTTTTTCCAATGTATTTTATTGAGAAAAAGGTTTTCACATTTTAGAAATATTAGGGAAATTTGCAGAATGAAAATTATTCCGCTTAAAGAAGGCAATTTTTCTGCCAGTAAAACGAAAGATTTCACCCTCCTTACCGATGAAAATTTTGATACCGTCAAAGGAATCAAAATGTCTGTACAGCCATTCCTGATCGTTACAGAACAAGATTATATTCTTATAGATGCCGGTATCGGATGGAAAAATGCTGAGGGAAAAACTGTGATTCTGGAATTACTGGAAAAAGAAAATATAAAACCTGAGCAGATTACCAAACTTCTCCTTTCTCATCTCCACAAAGACCATATTGACGGCAGTATTCGAGAGTTCGACAACGGTTTTGCACCCACATTTCCTAATGCAGCAATTTATATTCAAAAACGGGAACTGGATTTTGCAATGGAAAACAAAGGAAATCCTTCTTTTGATTTTAATATACTGGAAAAACTGATCACCCTGCCGAATATTGTATGGATGGATGACGATCGGGGAAAAATCAGCAAAGAGATCTCTTTTGAAGTTGCAGGCGGGCATACTCCTTTCATGCAGGTTTTCTGGATCAGGGAAAATGGCGAAACTGTTTTTTACGGGGCGGATAATCTTCCTCAGGAATCTTATCTCAAATATCACCTTGCCTATAAAAGTGATTTTGACGGAAGAAAAGCAATGGGATTAAGACTGAAATGGCAAAAAGAAGCCGCTGAAGAAAAATGGAAAATACTGCTTTATCATGATCTGGATAAAGCAGTGATCCAAATATAATCTGATACAAAAATTTAAAGGTCATTAAACCATTTGTAAATATCCAGGTCGGAAGGAATATTAAGCTTTTTCCTGATCCTGTTTTTCCTGTTCTGAATGGCTTTCGGGGTTACAAAAGTGTAGGTTGCGATTTCCTTGGTGGTAAAGTTGAGTTTCAGGTATATGCAAAAAATCAGTTCAGAATTTTTGAGTCCGGGATATACCTTAGCTATTTTATCAAAAAAATCAGGGTAAACTAATCTGAATTTATTCAATAGGCGCGGCGAATTTTCCTTAGCTAATGCTATAATTTCGTCCTGCATTACATTTTTTTGATTTAAATCTTCTAAATTAGATTGTGGTTTTTCGTTTTTCATAATATTTTTCTCATCTCTACTTATTTCTGGCACTGTACAAAGTTGGGCACCAGTACAAATTCTACTTCAATAGCTAAATGAATAGCTGCTTTAAATGAAGGTTTCAGGTCGCATACATCAATTTCATATTTTATCTGCGAATATCTCAAGAGTTCAATCCTTAAAAATTTTCACAGGATGTGATTCTTTCGGTTATTTTAAACAAAACAAAGAAAGAAAAAATGATTAAAATTTTACAGAATTAAAATACCACATATGTACCACGCCATGCTGTACCAGTGTAATTGCATTATGTATACCATGCTTGAAATTAATTCTTGATATATTTATCCTTAAGCAAATGTAGCAGATGTAGATTTCGTTTTTTATGATCTCAATCAATGTTTTTGAAGATTTTGGGCAATATCCTATTCAATACACAGGAATTTTAAAATTGGAAATATCCAGGTTTCCGGTTATAAAATGAGACTTTAAATGAATGGAATCAGTAAATTATCTTCGGAATAAAACAAAGTAAGCACACCCATCCTATAAAGACGGAAAAGTTTTATTATAAAGAGTTAATGTCTATCGTCGACTTTAATATTTCAGGCTTTCAGGTCAGGGCTCTTATTGATCAAGCTGTCTCTGAAACTCCTCCAGATATCTCGCAATATGAATTCCATCTGCCAGCCCATGGTGAGCCTCCACAGAAACCGGAAGAAATTTTTTACCGTCACGGATGCTGAACTTTCCGAATGTAATTTTTGGGACAGATTCAGAATTATTGTAACTGGTAGGATGAAGCAGTGCACTGAAAGAATTCCATGGAATGGTTGAATGCCTGATGAGATCCTTACCAAGCTCGCCGTTATTCATCCTGATTCCTGATGTGCGCTGTACATCCTCTATTTCCTCCTGCATTATTTTATTGAATGTATTAAAATCATCTGAAAAAGGGATAAATGCAAAACCAAAAGTCCCGTCTGCCCTTCCTATCGTAGTTCCTGCATGAATAGCATCATATAAAACCACCTGATTATCTACAATCCGAAGTTTCAGCTCGTCTACGGTATTGACAGCTACCATTGACCGGTGAAGATATGTTGCAAAAAAAGAATGTCCGTTTTCCTTTGCATAAGCATAAGTCTTTGTACAGTCTACTTCAGTGGTAAAGCCAAAGTAAGGATTGTCCATTTTTGAAAAAAATTCAAAATGCTCTTTCCTGTTCCATTTTTCGACGTCTATGATCTTCATTGATTTTTTATTTGCTGCAAATTTCCGTAAGTTTTCCGGGTTTTAAAAGTTAATCAACAAAAATATTGTAAAAATACAGCCTGTCTTTGGTCGGTTTTTTGCTGCCAATAGAGCAGGCTTGCATTATGAAATTCGTATTTTATAGTGTCATAATTTATATTTTGATTGAAAAGCCAATTGTTTTAACCACAATAATAAAAATTAGCATGGAGAAAGAAAAAATAGGATTTATCGGGTTAGGAAATATGGGTCATCCAATGGCAAAAAATCTTGAAAAAGCAGGATTCCCGCTTTCAGTGTATAACAGATCACCTGAAAAAGCTGAAGATTTTAAAGCAGAATCAACTGTTTACACCCAGATTTCAGATCTGGTGAAGAACAGCAGCATTATTTTTACAATGCTTACCGATGACCATGCTGCTAAAGCCGTTTACGAAGAAATCCTTAAATCGGATCTTGCCGGAAAACTTTTTATAGACATGAGCACTATCTCTCCACAGGCCACTGCAGAGCTCAGCGGAGCCGTTAAAATAAAAGAAGCAGCTTTCATCGATGCGCCGGTAGCCGGAAGCACGGTTCCTGCTGCAGAAGGAACACTGATCATTATGGCAGGTGGTGAAGAAAAAGATCTTTCACGGGCGATGCCTTATCTTGAAAAACTTGGAAAAGCAGTCAAGCATTTAGGAGAAAACGGAAAAGGAATCGCAGGGAAGCTTTCCATCAATTATTTCCTGTCTGCAATCTACCAGGGATTGGCGGAAACCGTTCTGTTTGCGGATCAATTAGGAATCGACCGAACAGCCATGCTGGAAATCATTAACGAAAGTGCCAGCGGTAGCGGTGCAACAAAGGTTAAAGCCCCTATGCTGATCCATAATGATTATCAACCTGCTTTTGCTTTGGATCTGATGCTGAAAGATATTCTCCTCGCTAAAGAAGCCGGAGCTGACTTTCCTCTATCTGAGGTTCTGAGCAAAACCTATCAGTCTGCCCATGATGAAGGTTTCGGTAAGGACGATGTGATCGGGATTATTAATTATCTGAAGAAACAGCCTGAAAAATGATACTCCTTTTTTTATTCAGGAGTTTATTCTTTGTTTTGAACAATTTCATTCTGTGCCGCCGCTTTACTGAAAACAGTTGTTCCTATACTGGCCACGATGACGCAGCCGATTGAAATCCATTGTAAAAAACTCAGTTCTTCTGCCAGAAATATCCAACCCGAAAGAGCTGCAAACGCAGGTTCCAGGCTCATCAGAATACTGAAGGTCTTTGCGGGAAGTCTTTTCAATGCCATTATTTCCAGTGAAAATGGCAACGCACTGGACAAAATAGCCACTCCTAAACCTTTTACAAAAATAGAAGGTGTAAGATTGAATACAGCTCCGTCCCATATGGTAAAAGGGATGATGACCAGGCTTGCGAATACCATTCCGGTGGTAACCGCATCTTTTCCATCCATAATTTTAGCCACTTTTCCACCCATGACGATGTATACCGCCCAAAACATTCCTGCAAGAAAAGCCAAACCAAGTCCAACCAGATCAACATGATCGCTCTGCCACGGAACAATAAGTAATATGCCGATACAGGCCAGCAATGCCCATACTATATCCAGCAATTTCCGGGATAAAGCAATGGCCAGAAATAAAGGCCCTGCAAATTCTACCGTAACCGCCAGCCCCAAAGGGATCCTTTGAATAGCCATGTAGAAAACGAGATTCATCGCTGCCAGACCAATTCCATACATTGCACAGTACTTCCATTTTTGCGCGGTGAACTGCAAAAATTTCGGACGGTTAATCAAAATGAGCAACACAGCAGAAAGCCCGATCCTCAAACTAACAGTCCCAATGGGCCCTATCAGAGGAAAGAGCTGTTTGGCAATGGAAGCACCTCCCTGTACACAGATAATCGCTAAAAGTGTTGCTGAAATTGCCAGGTTTGAATTTTTCATTTCTAAATTTAATATTCATAAATAACCTATAAAATGAATTTCCGGGTCAAACGAACTTTATTCTATAAGTTATAATCCGGATTATCATCTAAGATAGTCACCCCAAATATATTAAAACTTTGTTTTTCCGGACACTTGCAATTACCGGTTATAGTTTAAAGCATATTAACAAATAAAAGGAACAGCTGTTCACTGTTCCTTTCTTATACTGGTTGTATTTTTTTAATTTAAACTTCTGTGGTGGTAAGGCCGAATTTCTGTTTAAATGAATAATAGAAATGGGACAGATTTTCAAATCCCAGTTCTAGATAAATATCCGTTGGCTTCTTATTCTTGTGTCGGATCTGGAAGTACGCTTCCTCCAATCTTTTTTCCTTAAGCCACTGTTTGGGTGTGGTATTGAATGCTTTGCCGAAATCACGCTTAAATCCGGAAAGGCTGCGCCCCGTAAGCCTTGCAAACGTTTCTACCGATACATTGAACATGAAATTTTTATTCATGAATTCCTTCAGATCAATTTTATAAGGCTCCGAGAAGTCGAAAAGCATATTTTTAAAGTCAGAATTGCTTTGAAGGATAAGTTCAATAGCTTCCTTGATCTTTAAAATTATCAATCTTGAAGTTGCGGTCTTCGTTTTGTCGATATACGGAAGAAGCGAAGTAAAATAACCGCCGAAAAACTGATCCGATTCAAAGAAAAGCTTTTGTGTATCCGGGAATCTTTCAACAGCAGTGATTTTATTTTCTGCCGCATACTGCCTGAGGGTTTCAAGATCCAGCGTAATCGCCAGAAACTGATATTTCCCATTCTTTGCAGGATGCTTTATGGTGCGAATCAGCTGGTTTTTCCTGACCAGAACCACAGTGTTTTCCTTGATCACCGTTTTTCCTTTCTCATGGAATGCATGCGTTTCTCCGGACAGCTGAAAGCCCAAGAAATGTTCCGGAATAAATTCCTCATGTCCCCTGTACGTTTCAAAAGCACATGAATATACCAGCTTATCGAATATGATTTCTGAAGTTTTCTCCATACCACAAATATCTGAAATTTAAGCGATAACAGCAGCACCTGCCGCTGCAATCTCCTTATCCTGTTCAGGAGATCCTCCGGAAGACGCTATCGCACCTATGATATTTCCTTCAGCATCTTTGATCACTACTCCGTCCGCAATGGTAAGAAGCCCATCATTGGAATTCAGCATACCATAGCCGTGAATTTCTGCTCCGGCAATAATTGTTCCCATCACATCACTGTCGACACCAAACATTACTGCTGTTTTTGCTTTCTTAACGGCAAAATCGATAACTCCGTAAACACTGTCAAGTCTTGCAAGGGCAACAAGATGCCCTCCCGAATCCACAATGGCAATACTAACTGGAATATTGATGAAATTTGCTTTTTCTGTAGCTGCTTGGAGCGCTTTTGCAGCCTGTTTATACGTTATACTCATGGTTTAACTTTTTGCAGTCCACGCATCCGCTTGTAATTGCTTGACAAAATCTTCCGTTTCTTTAGGGTGTACATTCCTGAAATTGGAATTATCATCCAGTGCCACATTCACAATTACCTCTGCCATAGACTGCGGATCCAGCTGGTGGGCAAGAGAATCGGCTGCGCCGTCAAAAGCAGATTCCGGAGTAAAGTTCACTTCAGGATCATACCAACGGAAAATAGAGTCTACTCCCCTGTCATTAAACCCTGTTCCAAAAACACCAGGATTACACGTTGCAATTTTGATGTTGAATGGAGCCAGTTCAGTTTTTAAACCCTCCGCAATAGCTTCCATAGCATGTTTTGAGGCACAATAGGCTGCTACATACGGAACCGTCCATAATCCTCCCATTGAAGTAGTGAATACAATCTTGCCCGGCTTCTTCTGTTCAATGAATTTTTTAACAAAGCCCTGTGCCAGTTGCAATCCGCCAAAAACATTCACATCGAACATGGAACGGATAAGATCCAGTGGCTGTTCGGCAATAGGACCGCCCTCCATAATACCGGCATTACTGATCAGAATATCAATATCATATTTTTTAAGGATATAATTGATGTCCTGCGAATTCGTTACATCCAGTTTATCAACCGTAAGTTCAATTCCCTGTTCTCCAGCTTCCCTGATTAAATCACTCATCTGAGGATATACCTGTGCTGTTGCAATAACTTTGTGGCCTTTTTTAGCCAGATCAAATGCGGCTATTTTTCCGAAACCGCTTGCTGCACCTGTAATTAAAATTGTTTTGCTCATTTTGTTTTCTTTATTGTTACAGGACAAAGGTCATAGATTTCGGAAGGATATTTATTGCTGAAAAGTTCAATGTTTTATTGCTGGGAAGCTCAATATAAATCAGATTAACTGATCATCTCAAACTAAACAGTATGGATGAAAATCAAAAGAATTTAAAGATTGCAGGAATAATCAGCAACATTTGTCACTGATCGTAATGAATGCATAATTTCTGCCTTGATGTTTGTGTAATTATTGAATGGTATTTGACAGCAGTATGCTATTCAGATTTCTGCTTTTTTAGTTCACGTTTTTGCTTATAAAAATTTTTATCGGCAATGTAAATTGTTTTCTTTATTTCGCAATAAACGGTTTTTTTATTTTTATCTGTAAGTTGTGTTGTTTTTACAATTACAATTTCGTTTTCAGTTTTTATCCTTTCTTCTATTTCATCCAATTCCTCTTTGGTGTAAATAAACTCTGCATGAAGATCAATATTAGCAGGACGTTTGAAATAGATTTCTGCAGATTTATCCCAAATAACGTATTTATGATTGGTAAGATAGATCAGCTGTACCATTGGAATAGGGTCTACTGAAGAAAACATGCTGCCCCCAAAAATAGTTCCCATATAGTTTTTGTTCTTATAACTGATAGGAAGTTTAATGCATATTTTTGATAAATCTTTAGATACAGACTGTATTCTGGCCGTACTTCTGCGGTACATGGGAGATATATTGAACGTCCATTTAAACAGCTTTGGCAGTCCGATAATCTTTGCTCCGTATTTGCTTACATTTTGGTAAAAAGTCATTTTTCAAGTTTTAGATTATTAATAATTTCATCCATTAAAAGCTGAATTTCCTCTTTTGTATATAGCCTTCCTATCTGTGCCAGCCCAACCAGCAGGGATAAAAGCTCCAGAGCCTTTAACCGGCAATTATTAATTGTATGGAATTCTTTTTTTTCAATTCCTGATTCCAGAATTGCTGTTGTATGGGAAAGAATAGTTTCGTTGAACTCTTTTAATTTTTCTGTGATTTTTTCATCCAATGAATGATAATCAGAGGCTAAAGTACCGCTCAGGCAAATCTGCTGTTTATCAATAAGGAAAAGGTAATAGTTGAAAAGTTTTTGCAGTTTTTCCGTTGCCGAGAATGTATTCTGGGAATCTTTCAGACCCAGGATCCGTTGCCGGTGCAGTTCAATAATCGCCAGGCACAGCTCTGCTTTGGAGGGGAAATGATAGTGTATGGAAGATGTTTTTATATGAATGCTTTTCGCTATATCGGCATAGCTAAAGGCATTATAACCTCTTTCAGTCAGCAGTTTATTCCCGGTTTCAATAATTTTATCTTTGGTATTCATGTATCTATCTATTAGTAGGTAGATAAAAATACAAAATAAAATTGATTTTAAAGTTTTAATTTCAAACTCTTTAATATTTTCATAAAAAATACAGGATTGGTTAGATTTTTGAAGGCTAAACATAACCAAACTCTATAAATACAGAACGTTTTATAGAAAATCAAAATATTTTCCATTGAAACTGATAACATTTACAAAAAAAGGCATTTACTGTCCTCAGGGTAAGTTTTATATTGACCCCTGGAGGCCCGTAGATCTGGCCGTCATCACACACGGACATGCCGACCATGCCCGCTGGGGAATGAAGAAATACCTGTGTCATCATTATACAAAATCAATTCTTTACCAGAGAATCGGCCCGGATATCGAATGTCAGGGAGTTGAATACGGTGAAACCATAATGCTGAACGGGGTAAAAGTTTCACTGCATCCTGCCGGGCATATCATTGGTTCAGCCCAGATCAGGTTAGAATATAAAGGATATGTTACCGTTATTTCCGGCGATTATAAAGTGCAGGAAGACGGATTGAGTACCCCGTTTGAACTGGTGAAATGCAATGAGTTCGTCACGGAAAGCACTTTTGGACTGCCCATTTACAACTGGCTGGAGGTTCCCGATCTCAATAAAAAACTCCAGACCTGGGTGCTCAAAAATCAGGAAAATGAAAAAACGTCTGTATTCATAGGATATTCTTTAGGAAAAGCACAGCGTATTATGAAGGCGGTGGAAGGTTTGGGAAAAATTTACGTCCACTATTCCATCGGGAAACTCAATGAAGCTTTTGAATCTGTAGGAATTGATCTTCCGGATTATAAAATTGCCGATTTCAGGGAAAACCCAAAAGAAGTCCGCCATGAAATCGTCATCGTTCCGCCAGCACTTTTAGACAGCAATATCATCAGGAAAATTCCGGATGCCGCAACAGCAATATGCTCCGGGTGGATGCAGGTTCGCGGAGCAAGAAGATGGCGGAGTGCCGATGCCGGATTTGCAATGAGCGATCATGCCGACTGGAAAGGTTTGTTGCAGGCCATAAAAGCTACAGAAGCTGAAATGGTACACGTTACCCATGGCCAAACCGAGATTTTTTCAAAATATTTAAACGAAATCGGCATTCAGGCAGATGTGGTGCAGACCCAGTTTGGAGAAGACGAGGAAGAAGCTGAAAAAGAAATCATTGAAAACCCGGAGCCATGAAACATTTTGCCGATTTAATCAATGCCTTGGAAACCACCAATAAAACCAATGCTAAAATAGAAGCCATTATTGATTATCTGGAACGTGCTCCGGATGAAGATAAAGTATGGTTTATTGCCCTGTTTACCGGTAAAAGGCCTAAAAGGAATGTGAATACCAATTATATGAAAGAATGGGCGCTCGAAATTGCGCAGCTGCCGTTCTGGCTGTTTCAGGAAAGCTATTCTTCGGTAGGAGATCTCGGGGAAACCATTTCCCTGATTCTTCCGCCTCCTTCAGAAAAAATTGACCGTACCCTTTCCCAATGGATGCAGGATATTGTTAATTTAAAAGATAAATCGGAAACCGAGAAAAAAGAATTTGTGCTGAAATCATGGAATGGTCTGGATTACACTGAACGCCTGTTATTCAATAAATTACTGGGAGGAAGCTTCCGCATAGGAGTATCAGATAAAACCCTCATCAATGCGCTGACCAGATTTTCATCCCAGGAATCCAGCACTCTTATGCACAGCCTGATGGGTAAATGGATGCCAGGTGAAGTAACGTTTCAGGAACTGATTTCGGCAGAAAACGTTAATCCTGATAATTCAAAACCCTATCCTTTCTGCCTGGCTTATCCGTTGGAAAAAGAGCTTGAAGAGCTAGGAGATCCCGCAGACTGGCAGACAGAATACAAATGGGACGGAATCCGTGGACAGATCATCCGGAGAAACGATGAAGTCTTTATATGGTCAAGAGGTGAAGAACTCATCACAGACCAGTTCCCGGAAATAAAAGAGACCGTACAGGCTATGAAAGGCAACTTTGTTCTAGATGGAGAGATACTTGCGGTAAAGGGTTCTAACGTTTTAAATTTTAATGAATTACAGAAAAGATTAAACAGGAAAACTTTAACAAAAAAAATGCTGGCAGATATTCCCATCGAAGTTTTTGTTTATGACTTGCTGGAACTTGAAGGAACGGATCTCCGTGAAAAATCTATGGCAGCCAGACGGGCCATGCTCGAAGAATTACTGCTGAATGAAGCCCCTCAAAATATAAAGCTTTCCCAGGTCATTAACTTTGAAAAATGGGACGATCTCAATACAATAAGGGAAGCATCAAGGGATATTAACAGTGAAGGTCTAATGCTGAAACAGAAAAACTCCATTTACCATTCCGGCAGGAAAAAAGGCGACTGGTGGAAATGGAAAGTAAATCCGCTGACGATTGATGCTGTTTTAATTTATGCCCAGAAAGGAAGCGGAAGGCGAAGTGCCTATTACACAGACTATACATTTGCAGTAAAAAACGGGGATTCCCTTGTCACTATTGCAAAAGCCTATTCTGGACTTACCGATAAAGAAATCATGGAAGTCAGCAAGTTTGTCAATAAGAATGCCATTGAAAAGTTCGGACCTGTCCGTACGGTAAAAGCCGAGCTGGTCTTTGAAATTGCCTTTGAAGGCATAGGGTTCAGCAGCAGGCATAAAAGCGGTGTTGCCTTAAGGTTTCCAAGAATTGTAAGGTGGCGGAAAGACAAAACCGTAGATGAAATAGATGAACTGGAAGAAATAAAAAAACTGATCCAATAATTTGAAAGCATTTGAAAATACAGACGGGTTCAGGGTCATTCAGCAATGGATGACTGATAAAGGCATTTCTCCTTTTAAATTCCAGGTAGATACATGGCAGAAATTCGGCAACGGATACAGCGGGATGGTCGTTGCACCAACCGGGTTTGGAAAAACATTTTCTGTTTTCCTGGCTTTGATTTCAGATTTTATGAATCACCCTGAAAACTACAAAAAAGGGCTGAAAATGATCTGGATCACTCCCCTGCGCTCCTTATCCAAAGACATTGCCAAAGCTATGCAGGAAGCCATAGATGAAATTGGCCTCGACTGGACCGTTGGTGTACGGAACGGTGACACAGACCCGAAAGTCAGACAGCAGCAGGTCCGCAACATGCCGGAAATTCTGGTCGTTACTCCCGAAAGTCTGCACCTGCTTTTAGGACAGAAAAATCATGACCGTTTCTTTCAGAATCTGAAATGCGTCGCAGTTGATGAATGGCATGAATTACTGGGTTCAAAGCGTGGAGTTATGGTTGAGCTGGCTATTTCACAATTGAGAAAATATGTCCCGAAAATGAAAATATGGGGCATTACAGCAACCATTGGAAACCTGGATGAAGCCATGGACGTCTTAATTCCTTACGACATTAAGAAAACAAAAATAACAGCCAAAGAACATAAAAAAATAGATATTCTTCCGGTTATTCCGGATGAACTTGAAATACTTCCCTGGGCCGGGCATTTAGGTGCCAAATTAGCCGATAAAATAGTCCCCATCATCCTGGATTCCAAATCTACCATTGTTTTTACCAATACGCGAAGCCAGAGTGAAATGTGGTACCAGCTCCTATTGGATGCTCATCCTGATTTTGCAGGCCAGATTGCCATTCACCACAGCTCTATTGATGCCCATCTCCGAATCTGGATCGAAGAAAACTTAAGTGCCGGAAAACTCAAAGCCGTGGTATCGACTTCCTCGTTGGACCTTGGAATCGATTTTAAGCCTGTAGACACCGTTATTCAGATCGGTTCGGCAAAAGGGGTTGCCAGATTTCTTCAGCGCGCAGGACGAAGCGGTCACTCCCCTTTTGAAACCTCTAAAATCTACTGTGTCCCGACCCATTCTCTTGAGCTGATCGAAGTGGCAGCACTCAAGGAAGCGGTAAAACAGAAAGTTATAGAACCCCGCGAACCCCAGGTTCTGTGCTTTGATGTTCTTGTACAGTTTCTGATGACTTTGGCTGTGGGAGACGGCTTTTACCCTGAAGAAACCTTCGAAAGGATTAAAAAAGTATATGCTTTTCAGGAAATGACCGTTGAAGAATGGAAAAGTATCCTTGATTTCCTCACCATTGGCGGAAGCGTTTTAAAAAGCTATGAGGAATTCCATAAGATCGTCATCATGGAAGATGGTCTTTATAAAGTAACCTCCAGGAAAATCGCCATGCTTCACCGTATGAATATGGGAGTTATTGTGAGTGATGCCATGCTGAAAGTAAAATTTATATCCGGCGGCTACATAGGAATGGTGGAAGAATATTTTATTTCTAAACTAAAAAAAGAAGAAAAATTCATTCTGGCCGGACGCACGCTTGAAGTAGCCATGATCAAAGATATGACAGTATATGTCCGGGCTGCCAAAGGAAAAGCAATGGCTCCCAGCTATCTGGGCGGAAGGCTGCCGTTAAGTTCAAATTTAGGACATTTTTTAAGAGAAAAACTCTCCCATGCCCTAAACCCTAAAGCTTCAGAAAAAGAGCTTAAATTTTTACATCCGCTATTAGCCAGCCAGGAAAAAAATTCCCATATCCCTAAAGAAGATGAATTTCTAGTAGAGCTGATCAAAAACCGTGAAGGTTATCATCTTTTCATGTACCCGTTTGAAGGAAGACTGGTACACGAAGTAATGGCCGCATTGATTGCCTATCGAGTTTCAAAGCTGGCTCCGATTTCCTTTTCCATGGCCATGAACGATTATGGTTTTGAACTATTCAGCGACAAGGAAATTCCCTTAAACGAAGACAATCTGGATAAAATTCTGACCCGGGAAAACCTGATGAATGATGTAATTGCCAGCATCAATTCTGCAGAAATGGCACGGAGAAAGTTCAGGGATATTGCCGTAATTTCAGGAATGGTCATCCAGAATTATGCAGGAAAGCAACGTTCCAATAAATCCCTTCAAAGCTCTGCCGGCCTGATTTTTAAAGTGCTGGAGGATTATGACCCTAATCATTTCCTTGTCAGACAGGCCTATACCGAAGTTTTTAATATGCAGCTTCAGGAGCCGCGTCTTGTAGAGGCATTTAAAAGGATAGAAAAATCAAAAATCATTTTAAAATATTCCCATACCTTTACACCCCTGAGTTTTCCAATAAAGGTAGACAGCTTAAGGCAAACCCTTTCAAGCGAAAGCCTGGATACAAGAATCAAGAAAATGGTAGAACAGGCAAGGAAAAACGGCTGAGAATTTTAGTTCCCGCTTTCAGGCTAGAAGTATATTCTGTCCAACCTTTCTCGATTCCTATTCCCCTTCCCTGAAGGGGTGGATTTTTGCAAAGCAAAAAGACGGGGTAGTTAAACAAGTAACATAAAAACCATACTACAAAAATTGAATATCGCCACTAAAAATATCACCCTCAACAGCGAAATTTTCACTTTGACCAATCAGCGTGCGGCCTTTTGGAAAAAAGAGAAAGCCTTGATTTTATCCGATCTTCATATTGGAAAAACCGCTCATTTCCGGAAAAACGGAATTGCTCTGGCCAATCATATCATGAAAAGTGATTTGGAAAGGCTTTCCGTTCTTATTGAATACTTTCAGCCGGAAAAGTTTATTGTGGTTGGGGATCTGCTGCATGCCGGTGATAATTCTGATGTAGATGAGTTCTGCGGCTGGAGAAATCAATATCCGGATCTTCAGTTCTGTCTTATTAAAGGAAATCATGACCGTTTATCAGCAGCATTGGAAAAGAAACTGTGCCTGAATTTTAAATCTGAATCCCTTACCATTGATGGTTTTACTTTTGTGCATGATTTTGATCAAACCCTGTCCGGATTCCAGATTACAGGGCATATTCATCCCGGTGTTGTCCTGAATTCAGCCGTAAAAAATATCCGGCTGCCGTGTTTTGTGCAGACAAAAGATCAGCTTTTGCTTCCTGCTTTCAGTGAATTTACCGGTCTGGATACCAAAAACATTCCTAAAGGTGGAAAATTCTATGTTTTTACAGATTCCGAGATTCATGAAATATAAACCCTGTCAGATTTTAATTTTAAAACAAAAGAACTGCCGTTAAATGGCAGTTCTTGACAATAAATATACTAAAGTGAAAATTATTTTATTTTTTACTTAGACGGATGCTGTATAGGGTAATCAATACGGTCGCCAAAAGGAACAAAGCCCCGATCCACGGTGTACTTGCCAGGCCTAATGAAGAGGTTACCACAATTCCGCCGGTATAAGATCCTATAGCAATTCCTATGTTGAATGCTGCAATATTGATTCCTGATGCTACATCTTCAGTTCCCGGAAGTTCTTTTTCCGCAATCTGTACAACCAGAAGCTGAAGTCCCGGCACACTGGCAAAGGACAAAACTCCCAGAAGGAATAAGGTGATAATGCTTAATACCTGATTGCTTGAGGTGAAATAAAAAGCAAACAATACAATTCCTTGCGCTGCAAACATCCACAGAAGTGCTTTCAAAGGATTTTTATTCGCTGTTTTTCCGCCCAGAAGATTTCCTAATGCAATGGCAATCCCGTAAATCAGCAGAATAAATGTCACCGTAGACTCCTGGAATCCTGTGATCTGCTGTAATATTGGCGAAAGGTAAGTAAAAACAACAAAGTACCTCCATATCCCATTGCTGTCATTAGAAATGCGAAGATCATACGTCTGTTTCCAAATACTTTGGGAAGGCTTTTTAAAGAAGCAGTCTGGTCACTTTTAAGATTTGCGGGAACCAGAAGCATACTTGCCAGTAATCCTATGATCCCAAGGAGAGAAACACCGATAAAAGTTGCCCTCCAACCGAAATGCTGACCTATAAACGTTCCAAGAGGCACGCCCGTTACAATGGCAAGGGTAAGGCCTGCAAACATAATGGAGATAGCCGTTGCCCTTTTTTCTTCAGGAACCAGCGATGCTGCAATAGTAGAGCCAATGGAAAAGTAAACACCATGCGCAAACCCGGTTAAAATCCTGGCCATGACCAGAGTGATAAATCCCGGAGCGACAGACGCCAGCCCGTTTCCGATAACAAACAGGATCATGATTGAAATTAAAAGTGTTTTACGGGGTATTTTTCCTGTCAGTGCTGTCAGTATCGGAGCTCCGATAGCTACCCCGATGGCATACAGACTTACCAGGAGCCCGGCTGAAGGAATGCTGATTCCCAGATCTCCGGCCACGGTAGGAAGAAGTCCTACAATCACAAATTCTGTGGTTCCTATTCCAAATGCACTGATAGTTAATGCCCATAATGCTGCCGGAAGTCCTTTGCTTTTGACAGCAGAGTTTATATTCATCTGTATTTCTTTTTGATTATTCATTGCGTTGTAATTTTGTTGAATTAACTATGCAAATTTCCGGTGAATAATTGTATTATAAAAATTATTTAAATTCTAGCTTATTATCAGAATAATAATAGTTGTATTTTTTAAAATTTCCGTTCCTTTGCAGTAAAGCCAGCTTAAAACAAATGAAAAAATCAGAAGCCACCCGATTGAACATCCTTCAGAAAGCCTTTGAACTGATCTATGTAAAAGGGTATCAGACTACGAGCGTTGATGAGATCATTGCGACCACGCAAGTAACCAAAGGGGCTTTTTATTACCATTTCAAAACAAAGGATGAAATGGGACTGGCTATTATTAACGAACTTCTGATCAGCAACTTCAAAAGCACTTTCATTGAACCTCTGAATAACACTGATGATCCATTAGAAAGCATTTACCAGCTGATGTACGGAATTTTAATGGAAAACGATTTCCTGAAGGTTGAATACGGCTGCCCGGCATCTAATTTCACCCAGGAAATGGCTCCCTGGAATATAGAATTTACAAAAGCATTGAACAAACTTTCTGCCCAGTGGGAAAATGCAATCATACAATGTATTGAAACCGGTAAAAAAAACGGAACCGTAAAAGCAGATGTGGAAGCAAAGGAAATTGCTGTTTTTGTGATGTCCGGCTATTGGGGAGTAAGAAATCTGGGGAAACTGAAAAACTCAAAATCAGTGTATCTTATTTATTTAAAAGGACTTAAGAATTATTTTAACAGCTTTCAATAATTTTTCATCAAAAAACATACTGATTAGTATGTTTTTTGTTATATCTTTGGAAAGTTCTAAAAATTCATCATGTACCAGACGCTTACATTCCTCCATTCCCTGTTCCGCTGGGTAGTTTTATTAAGTCTTTTTTATTCCGTATGGATTGCTTTCAGAGGCTATTATTTTCATAAGGTATTTTCAGGAAGAGACAATCTGGTCCGTCACTGGACAGCCACCATTGCCCATATCCAATTGATTTTAGGAATTATACTCTACTCGAAAAGTCCTATAGTGAAGTATTTCTGGAAAAATGTCAATGAGGCCAAAGGTTCTTTGGATATGCTTTTCTTCGGCGTTATCCATATTGCTCTTATGATCACTGCCATTGTACTGATCACTGTAGGCTCCGCTTTAGCCAAAAGAAAAGAAACGGACCGGAAGAAATTCAGAATAATGCTGATCTGGTATATCCTTGCTTTAACCCTTATTTTTATAGCGATCCCATGGCCGTTCTCCCCTTTTGCCAACAGACCTTATTTCAGATAATTATGATACATTTATTAAAAACAAAAACCGGACGCCTGAGAATTCTTGCCATTCTGGAAGGAATATCCCTGCTGATCCTCGTATTTATTGCTGTTCCTGTGAAATACTGGCTCGGAAACCCTTCTTTTGTAAAACTAATGGGACCGGTTCACGGAAGCCTGTTCCTGCTTTTCCTGTTTAATACTTTAAGCGTTGGTGTCGAGCAGCATTGGAAATTCAGGGAGACGACCTGGAAAGTCATTCTGGCGTGTTTTATCCCTTTCGGAACCTTTTATATTGACCATAAAATCCTAAGCAAACTATGAAAAATGTGCTGATTTTTGGCGGAATTATTCTTATAGTTTATATCATGTACAGGGTGTACAGATACCAGACGTTAGACCAAGGCCTTGATACGCTAATCCGGAAAGGAGCAATTATTCTGGACGTGAGAACTGAAAAAGAATTTAAAACGGGGCATATTGAAGGTTCTGTTAATATTTCTTTGGGAACCATCAGAGAAAGATATACGGAACTTGACCGGGATAAAACTTACATCACGGTCTGTTCCCATGGCTTGCGGAGTGTAAAAGCTGAAAAGATCTTAAAGGAAAGAGGCTTTATGCATGTGCATAACGGCGGTGCCTGGAGTGACCTTCAGGAAATAATCAATAAATAGTTCTGTAAAACTTCCCGCAGATTTTCATTGAATGGATTAACTCTGCAATGTTTTCCGTTGTAATGCAGACAGCCATTTCCTTCCTTTCATTCCATCAAATTCAAGACAGAGCGAAATAGGATCAGATTGCCTGTCCTTCCATAATCCTGATTTTCACCTCTTTTGCAAAAAATAAAAGTGCATAAAGAAATAAGGCTGAAAAATGACTACGATTATGAAAAATGAAAGAAAAAAATTAATCACAATACCACATTAAAATAATGTTTGGTCAGGTATTTGAATATTTAACGGATAAAAATAACTGATATGTCAATTCCCGGAATATCAGTTTTTACTCAGTTTTCAATACCAACCACTAAAATATATTATTATGTCAACACAAAACTTAACTCATCTTGAGGCTATTAAAAAGATTAAAGAACTGTCGGAAGAGGCAAGAATATGCATGTTCTGTACAGAACTTGAAACCATACCTGTTAATTCCCGTCCTATGACCCTGCAGGAAACGGATGACAGCGGAAATCTATGGTTTATCAGCAGCGGAACAAGTAATAAAAACTTTGAAATAAAGGAAGACCGTAGAGTACAGCTGTTCTTTATGAACAACAGTGATTCCCAATATCTTTCTGTATACGGTGAAGCATCTGTTTATAAAGATAAAGCTACCATTGAAGAAAAATGGTCGCCTATGGCTAAAGCCTGGTTTGACGGAAAAGATGATCCGGACGTTACCATTATCCGTGTAGAGCCTAAAGAAACTTATTACTGGGATACCAAAGCAGGAAAACTGGTTAGCTTACTAAGCTTCGTAGCTTCCGCAGTGACAGGAATTAAAACCAATAATTCTGATGGTGTGGAAGGGAATGCCGTTATTTAAAAGATGAAAGCAGTCTGGAATTTCAGGCTTTTACAATAAACTACTGGCAGCTCAAAATTTGGGCTGCCAGTAGTTTTTTAATCATAAAATTGTTTAAACTTTATAAAACCACAAAAAGTCACAAAGTTTTCATTTTAAAACACTTTAGTTCACTTAAGTAAGTTTAAAATGATTCCGAAGAAAAGTTCACATAAGATGAAAATCAAAGATTTTCACAAAACTTAAGTGTACTCATTATGCATAAAGCTTGGCTCTAAAAAAACTTAAATGTAAACCTTTTACGGTTAAAAATAATCAATATTAAAATTTAAACAACTTCCATATAAACAATTTATTCCACCTCAAAAACAGCCTGTATTTCCACAGAAGAGTTCACCGGAATTGATGAAGCTCCCAGAGTGGCTCTTGCATGTTTTCCTTTTTCTCCAAAAATTTCCACGGTAAGGTCTGAAGCAACATTCATAAGATCCGCATGCTTTGTATAATCGTCTTTTGTATTGAAAATCCCTGTAAGCTGCACACATTGCCTTACTTTATTCAGATCACCGCCTACAGCTTCTTTCAAAACAGCTATAACGTTAAGCATGGTAACTTTTGCCGCTTCTTTTACGTCATTTTCAGTAATATTCACTCCTAATTTCCCGGGATTTAAGATTTTTTCCTCTTTCAAAGCAACCTGGTTAATAAATACCAGATTCCCTGAACGTACAAACGGCTTATAATTACCGGCAGGCTGTGGAACCTGTGGGAGGATAATATTTTTCTGCTTCAGCAGGTCATTGATGTCCTGAGATTTTTCTGAAGACTCTGCTGTTATCTGTTTCCTGGAAAATGTACCTTCCAGTGCCAGAGCAATTTTAGCGAAATTCCTCCCTTGAAGTTCTACCAGATTACGCTCGTCTTTTGTCGGCCTTTCAACATCTTTCAGGGATGCCATGCTTGTTACTCCTAACACGGTATTTCCCTGGGGAATGGTTTTATTAACCGCCTCATTTCCTCTGATTCCGTTGGATACGAGTACCATCCCATGAACGGCAAGGCTGTTCCAGAAAGCATTAAGGGCAAGTTCCTTACCTGCTCCGCTACCGGCAGACATAAAAACCGTTGCAGGCATACCTTCCAGTGCATGATTAGTCCATAAATTAACAGTTTTGGATAAAAATTCACTCATTCCGGTACTGATATTTCCAAAATAAACAGGAGATCCAAAAGCAATTCCATCGTAGGAAGGCAGCTCATCTACTGAAGCTACGGGAATATTCTTCAGTTTTGGATTTTGGTTATCTTTAACCTGTTTGATAACGGCTGTTGCATTTCTTCCGCTTTCTATTCCGGCTGCTATCTCTTTGGCCAATTCATAGGTTCCGCCATTGTCTGAATGAATGAGAACCAGGATTCTGGCTTTGTTTTCCTGTGCCATAATTGTTGTGATTTTCAGTAATAAGATGAATACAAAAACTGTACTTAGTTTTTTCATTTTTAAATGGATAAATAATTACAATACAAAATTAGTATTGTCGTTTTTATTAAATTTGCCAAAAATTTTATGCAGAACGACACTGTGAAATGCGGATTAACGAAACTGAACGACAGCAGATTTGTAGATACCATTAAAAAGGAAGCTTACGTATGGTGTGAAACAGGTTGGAAACATGACGATCATGAGCATACTCACCAACGTGCACAGCTTACTTTTGTGGAGGAAGGCTATCAGTATTTCCATATCGATCAGAAGATCTATATCGTCCCACAGCACCATGTAATGTGGATTCCTTCCGGTAAAGCGCACAGAATTACTTCAGAAGCAAAAACAGTTAATTTAATGGTCTTTTTGTTTAAAAGTGTTTTTACCGATGATTTTTACCAAAATGTGCATGTTTTTGCAGCTCCTCCGGTTTTGAAAGAAATGCTTCTGTATGCTTCCAAATGGAATCAGCTGACTGAAAAAGATGAGGAACAGGATTTGTTTTTTAAAGCTATTTTAAAAAGCCTTCCTAATTTCTGTAAAGAAAGCAGCTATCTTGAAATTCCCGTCCCTTCTGATGAAAGACTTATCCCGGTTTGTACCTATATCAATTCCAATTTCAAATACAGCCTGAATACTGCTGACCTTGCTGAAAGAGCACAAATGTCTGTAAGAAGCTTACAGAGAATTTTTAAAAGTGAAACCGGAATAACCCTTCAGAAATACCTACAGCTTGTAAGAATATTAAAAAGTATCGAACTGATGGATGCAGGCCAGTACACTTTAAGCCAGATTGCCTATAAGGTCGGATATCAGAGCCTTTCAGCTTTTACTTCTTCATATTATTCGATTATGAAAAACAAGCCAAGAGTTAAAAAATAGACTAAGGCGTTTCATCATGAGCCATATCCACAGGTTTGGATTCCGGTGAACCTTTTTCACGGAGCCAGATCGACAGGATAACTATTGAAGCCACTGCTAAAAATTCGCTCTGCCAGTTCTGAAAAGACTCAAACCACAACCTGGATTCTGAAATATACTCTACCGCAGTTGTCGGAGGTT